>TARA_R110001583_G_scaffold47099_2_pt1 | contig 36904 bp, 48 predicted proteins | sample TARA_R110001583 | Tara Oceans TARA_R110001583 (sample SAMEA4398432) | marine metagenome | biome: Polar Biome; feature: [MES] marine water layer (ENVO:01000295) within the mesopelagic zone...; material: water (ENVO:00002006), including particulate matter (ENVO:01000060) such as...... | reverse complement strand
GCCTGGTTGTTAAAAAAATAATAAATATACAGAGGAATTATAATGCAATTTAAAGATTTAACAGGAAAAACTATACGAGAAAGACAAAAAACAAGTCTTGATAATCGTTTAAATACTATACTTAATGCTTTTGGAGAGTATGCTAATATGCAAGCTGCAAAAGACGAGAAGTTAGTATTAAATGTAGTTGACTCATTAGCTAGAAAATCTGGAGGGTTTAATAGCGGTGATCAATTTGACTTAGCATTTCAATCTTTAAATGAAGCAAGAGAAATGACTAGTGGTGGAGTTGCTAAAAGTTTATTAGATAATTATGAAACTACTTTAATGAAAGAGCAGAATACATTTGTAGCTGATGACGCTATAAAAACAGCTTTTACGAACACTAAAACAAGACTAGGGTTATTGACTAGCGAAAACCATACAGAGGAGATAGCATCTATTTTAGAGGTTTTAAATGGTATTTCTCAAGAGTATAGAAGCGATGCAAGTAATGCTACTTTAAAAATGTTAGATTCTTTAAATGAAGATGTAAGGCATGCAGTAGGTTTTGCTAATTTATTAGATGATGTTGATAAAACTCCTGCGGTTGGCGATTCTCCTAATGTATGGGACGAGATAGGTTTAGGAGCTGGTTACAGTCAAGTAAAAAGCTTAATGTTAGCAGGTGATTATAAACAAGCAAGAACTAAAGCTAATTCAATACAATTAAAAGACTCTGATGCTATACTTGATTTAGTAGGCAGTTCCTATAAAGAAAATGTTGATATTTTACGAGCACGTCAAAAAGAATATTTAAAGACAGGTTACCATACTGATTATGCGGGTTCAAAAGTATTAAACGATATACCAAAATCTTCAATTAGCACTCAAAAAATGTATCCACAAAAATTAGATCAATTACTTAAGGATACTGGAAATTTGTTTACAAGATATTTTAATGATCCTGAAATTCTCTGGAATACAGATGAAGGCAAAGATTTACAAAATGCGTTTAATGGACAAGGTAGATTTAACAGCACAGGAGGGTGGCATACTTTTGTAGAGGAACTTGATAGAAAAATTATTAAAGCAAAGGAAGGCGTTAACAGATCAAGTCAAATAGATCGAACAATGTATGCAAAATATTTAAATGACCATGTTGATTTTATGCCTGATCAAGCATTCAAATTTGGAGACCCAGGCTTTGGTCCTTTTGGTGGAGATGCTGATAATAAATTAGCTATAGAATTTTTCCTTGATTACATGGATCAATATAATTTGTTATTATCTGGAAAAGAAAGATTATCAGATATAACAACAAGCCAAAGTTTAGGATTTTAACGGGGGAATATGTCTTATAATATAGAGGAAGCTGCAAACCATATTAGATCAATATATCCAGGAATGTATGATACTCGTGAAGATAATTCTTTAGTATCATGGTATATAACTAAAAAGAAACCTAATTTTGGTAGACAATTAAATGAGCAGATTAATTTAGAGAATACTTATTTAGATGCTGTACAAGAAAAAGAAGATTTTAAATATACAAGTTTTAAAGCTCCTTCTGATAGCTATACCCCTGAGCCTATAAAAAACTTTCTACATACATTTGCTAATTCATTTTTATCTTTTCCTGGAGAAATAGCAACTCAAATAAACTCTGCAATAGATCCTGAGTTAAATTTACAACGAGTAACTGGAGAAATTAAACAAGCAGAAATTGATATTTCTAATCCTGCAGGGTATCAACAAAAATATTTAGATAGTATGAAGTTTGTTCCTTTTAGTGGAACTAGCCCAATGTCTCAAGAAGACCTTTCTCCTAGCTCATTGCAAAGAATGCAAGGCTCAAGCACTAGAGGTGAATATATTGCAACAATTCCTACTTTAGATGAATTAAAGCAAAACCTTCCTCTTTTAAGAGAGAAAAAAGATGCACTAAGTAGAGTAGTAAATAGAGAAGATCCTGACCCTCAGGCATCTAAAGGAGCATTTCATTATGGTCATGCTTATGAGCAGATGTATCAAATTCAAAATAATTTTTTAAATTCAGGACATGGTACAGAAAGTGCATCTAAATGGTTACGCGATGCATCTGAATTTGTAATGGACGCTTGGGTTGATAGAGATCCAGAATTTCAAGCATATTTACAATGGTCTGCTGATGTAAATGAGACAGATCCAGGTATATGGACAACTATAACTAATCCTGATTTAGCATTTAAAGCTATAACTGGTACAATAGGTAGTTTAGCATCTTATGCAACAGGTGGAGCAGCAAGTCCTTTTAAATTTCTTAAAGCAGTTAAGTCAAATATGAAGGGAGCGACTAGTCTTAAAAAATTAGAACTATTACAAGAATCTTTTAAAGGTAATCGTCCTATCTTTACTACTACTATGATGTGGGGTGGAGAAGGTAGTGAAATTACTCAAGATATTTCTAGTTTTTTAATGGATGAATATGAATTTGAAGTTCCTCAAGCTAATGAAAGAACTTATGAGCTAAGAGGCCCTGATGGAAAAATAAGATATATGCAAAAAGGAATACCAGAAAATGATGCTTTTGTTATAGCTGGTTCAGTAACACCTAAGGTTTTACCTTTAATTGTTATGATGGAAAGATTGCAATTTAATAGTCTAGCTAAAGGAATGCGTGTTGATAAAGCATATACAAAAAGTATAGTTAGAGGGACTGTTGATAAACTATTATCTTCATCAGGTTATACTTTTCAAAAAGGAGCTGCATATAATAGAACATTAAATAGTATAGGGGATTTAACATTAAGCACTACTGAAAATGCTTTACAAGAAGGATATCAAGCAGGTACTTCATTTCTAACTGCAGAAGCATTCAAGCAAGGCTATGATATTGAAACTGCTTATGGTATGAATAATTTATTAAATGATATGAAAATTAAAGGTGATGAACTTGGATGGAGAAATTTTCTAATGCCATACGGTTCTAATATTCCTGAAGTGTCAGGAGCATTCACTACAGGGTTTACGGGTTTTGGAGCTTCAGGCTTTCCTAAAGCGGCTATGGGAAGGATATCAGATAAGAGAGCAGTATCTAGAGGCGAAAAGGCTATTAATTGGGAAAATTTAAATAAAATTGCAGAGGATTATCAAAAAAGTCCTGATAGCTATGAAGTATCAGCAACCTCAAATAACAATGCAGTTAAGTTAACAAATAAAAAAACAGGTGAACAAACAGTAGAGATTGTTCCTGAGGGTACAGCTAAAGATTATAAAGGCTTAATAGATGGAGAGTATGATACTAGTGAAGGATTTAATTCAATTACAGATATCTTTGATTTAATAGTAGATCAAAATACTGCAGGTTCTGAAGCTCCTACTATTCAGAATTTACAAAAGAGTGGTAAACTAGATCCAAAAACAAATTCTATTCATAAATTTCTCCTTACAATGGCAAAGAATAAAGAGACTGGTAAAGAATTTACTTTTGGTGAGAAAATGTTAGCATTGTATAAAAAATCTTCTAAATTTAATTTAGCATTCCTTAATGATCAGATTAGTCAAAATAAAAATAATCCAGATAAAAAAAGCTCTTTAGAGAGATTAAAATTACAATTAGCTAATGAGTTAAAGAATGAAGGTGTTGCTAATATTAAAGCCAAGAAAGGTGATAACAAAGGCATGACCAATGAGGGAGTTGATCAAGCTATTGATAATTATATGTCTAAATCAGAAATAGGTAGCCTTGATGACATTATTTATAAGCATGAATCTGGAGATTTAGAACGACATATTGCAAATCAATTAAATAAAAATTTAGATTTAGAGTTTGATATTGAAATAGAAAATGCTATTGATAACCAGCTTAATCCTCAAAATGCTATAGATGAGTTTGATCTAGAAGAAAATGTTAATATTGATAATAAAATGCAAGAGTTAAGTGATCAAAATCAAGAAGCTAAAAATAAGATGTATCTTAATGGAGATAAACCAAAAGATATTAATCATCCTGATGCTCCTGCTAAATCAATATTAAATGTATTAGGCACTGTATATATAGATGCTATGCAAGCAGGTAAGAGTAGAGAAGAAGCTCAACAAGCTATTATAGATTATGTTTCAGGTAAAAGTGGTCAGAGAATGTATGGTACAAATTTATTTAAAGTATTAGATGCAATTGGAAGTTCTTATCCTACAGCTAAAAATAAAAAAGAACAAATTGTTAATAATCCTAAAAAAAGAGATAGTTATTTTAAACAGATTGCTAGCTATTTAAGTGAGGATATTAACCCTGCTCCAATGAAAAGAAAGAAGAAGATTGCTAAAAAGACTAAATCAAAAGTCACTCCTGTAAAAAGAAAAGCTCCTATTACTAAAAAAACTGTTAAAGGAAAACAGGCGGCTTTAGATGCTGCTAAAAAAGCTGAATCAGCAATAGATGATAAATTAGAGACAATATCTCAAGCAAATAAGAAAAAAACTAAAGATAAAAAGGTTGATAAGAAAGTAACTAAAGTTGAATCTAAACCTGCAAGTATAGAAGATATGATGAAAGATACTGTTACAGAATATGAAGAAACAGTAGATCAGCCTGTTTCTCAATTATCAGATTTATTAAGTGATACTTTAGAAGAGTCTGCTGACAAAGGAGAGGCAATAACATTTTTAAATGAAAAAGATATTAAAGAGTCAATTAAAGATTTAGAAACAGATGTGCAAATAGAAGCTGATAATAAAGGAAATGTTTCAAGGGAAACATCTAAGAAAACAAAAGAAAGAATTAAACGGTTAAAATGTTCGAATAAGGGAGTGTAAATGAGTATTAAGCAGACATGCTTACTAGCTGTACCTGATAATGATCCAGTAAAGGTATGCGGAGTATTCCAAAATTTTATTAAACAATATGTTGATGCTAATCCTGACTATCAAGAAGTCTTTAGAAAAACATTACTTCTTAAGCAATTACGGTCAGATTTGTTATCAGACGATGCATCATTAGTTCCATTCTTTGATAATGCAGTAGGTTATTTATATCCAGATATAGAAACTGGTTCTACCTATAGTGGCAAAAGTGCTATTGCTGTTCCACAAAAAACTATTAAGTCTGCAAAAAAATTATGGGGTGAATTTGAAATGCATGGTAAGGATTTAACTCCTCAAGAAATAGTGAATGAAGAAATGGCAGAAGAAGAGTCTGAAGATGTAAATGGACCTGCTGATGACATTATTGTAGATACTGAATCTGCTGGTAAAAGTTTAGGTGAAGCTGGACTTGATCAGTTTGACGTAACATATTTTAAGTTCATTGACAAAAAATTAAGACCTGAAGAAGTAATTTCTATATATAAATCAGTTAAATCATCAAAAGGGTTTTATCCTTGGGTTGATTCTGTTGTTAAAAAATACTCTATGACATTTAAAAATCAAAAAGATGAAGATAGTAAAGTAGGAAAGCTATTAACTTTTTGGAACTCTCATAGAAAAGAAAATGAAAGAACTAGAGATGCTATACCTACTTTTGCATTTACAAATTTAGATGAAAATTTAATTGATGAAGAAAAAGATTATGATAGTCAAGTAAGAAAAGCTAGGACAGCTAATAGAAGATTTATATTTGAACCTTCTTTTGATTTAAAGAATCGTTATGAAAGATCTAAATATGTTGCTAAAAATATAATTGAATCAAGTAAAAAACGTATTCGCGGTTATTCTATGGAAGATATATTAGGCTATTTCCCTCTTAAGAATTATGGTAGAATTAAAAAAAGCGGAGAAAGCAATTGGTTTTGGGAACCTTCTAATCAAGGTATTGATGGATATAAGTTGAATCAATGGATGATTGATTTTGGTAATATGAGTGCTGTTGATCAAGAAGGAGAGTTTAATACTCCTTTTGCAATGGTTGCTGTTACTCCAGGTAATAGTGCAGAGTTTTTACTTACTAGAATATTGCATGAACAAGTAAATGATTTATTTCCAGCCAATCAAGTAATTGATGCATTAAAAAAAGATTTATTAAAGATGTTGAATGAAGGTGATGCTTCACAACAAGATATTGCTTATATGAGAAGAACTGTTGAAGACATTAATAATATACCTGCTGGGGAATCATTGCTAGGATGGTATAAAAATATACACTATTCTTTTAGAGACGAGCATGATAAAATTAATAATAAAGTTAAAGTAGAAGACCAAGATTGGACAACTGAGGCTAAAAGAGAGTTTGGTGACCAAGCTCTTTATAGATATCTTACTATTAAAAATATTTATAAAAAAATAGATACAGCGATTAAGGCAGTCGGTTCAACAAATTTGGCTCAATATTTACAAGAACAAGTTAATGCTGGTAACATGACAGGGCCACAAGCTAAAATGTTTTTTAAAAGTGCTAATAAACTAGCTAATCAAACAATGACTTTACAAGGTACTAGAATGCCTTTTATTACTTATTTATCATCTTTAATATCAAGACATGAATTTATTCAGTCTCAAAGAGGTAACGATTATTTAACACATGAAGATGGTAACCCATATCATTTAATGACTAGATTAAAACTTAATAAAACAAAAGGATTAGTATTTACTACTAATGAAAGTGAGTTAGAAGAAGGGGTTCCAGATAATCAAAATAAAACTCTTTATTTTGACAATACAAAAGTAGAGTATTTTTATAAAGACCCTGCTAGTCCTGATGCAGGAGAAGTTAAAATAGATCCTAAAACTAAACTTGGTGCTAATTACGATGATGGTTTCACAGGATCTTCTACCGAATCATTAGATAGGGCTAATTATACTAGTGGTTCTTATGCTTATCCTAATGATCCTACTACATTCAATCCTAAAGCTCAAAAGACAGTAAAGGTGCAACTTATTGACAATGCTGATGGTAGTACTAGTTATGTAGAGATGAAGCATTCTAAGCAGGAAATAGCTCCTGGTATGATTATTAGAAGAAAAACTAAAAGTGGGAAGCCTGGTGCTATAGTATTTAAAACTGTATTGTATGGAGAAGAAGTTCAAATTATTGATTCTAAAGGTAATTACATAGATGATGTAGCTCATGGAGATTCTGTAAAAACTGCTACTGGTGATTATAGTTTAGATAATAAAGTATCTACTGTTATAGCATTTGAAAAAATGTCAGAAAGATTTATAAATGCTCCTCATAATAGAGGTAATGCTACTACGTATGGTCCTATACAGCATGCATCTAATTTAAATTATGATACTAATACTATGAATACTCAAGATAAAAAGATATTTGAAAACTTTAGAAAAGTATTTAAAGGTATATTTAAACAACAGTCTGATCTATACAATGATTTATTAATTAATTCTCATCAAGATCCACGTGAAGCTAGATCAATGCTTAAATTTTTATGGAGCAGAACTAACGATGCTAGAGATTATGTAAGAGATATGTTAGGTGCAAGTGATGGTGTAGGCATACATCACGAGAACTTTATGAAAAAGATACGAAAAATGGTCATAAATACCACTTTAAAGAAAGGATCTTTACAAGCACGAACTAGTAGTCCAAATATATCTAAGTCTCTTTCTAAGGGTAGTTCTGGTACTAATTTAATACTAGAGCCTGATCAAAAATCAGAGATTAAAAAGCCCGATTCAGTTATACTTCCTTCTGCTATTGGTGGAAATGGAGTGATATATGAAAAAGTATTAAATACTATACTGGAAGGTAATAATGCAGTATCGCAATATGTACAAGAAAGATACACTAAAAAAGTAGAAGTAAGTGAAGGAGTATTTAAAGATACTAAGCCTAAGAGAAAAGATTTATTATCTGATAATAGTTTAGTAAATAGGGTTAATGATTATTTAGTTGAGAATCCACAATATATATTATCATACAGGTCTCCTATTGTAGATATAACAGCTATTGAGCCTAGGAAGATACAAAAATTTGCAAATAACAAGGGTAATAATATTATACACCATAAAGATGATGTCGATATTAGGTTAGTTGGTGATTATGATATTGATGAGGCTGGAGTGATGACCATCACACAAGAACAAGCCGATGAATTGAATAAGTTTTTTAATAGTGAATTATACAAGTCTATGGAGAAAAATGCTAATTTAGATTTCTTTCTTAAGGATTCTGATAATAATGTAGCTAGCTTATCTGATTTTGGTCAAGCATGGATTACTGTTATCAAAGGAATGGGTCTTCAGGGTCAAGCTACTAATTTAAAATCTGTAGCATCTACGCTATCAATGCATTATAATGAAATTAAGATTGCTAGTGTTACTGAAGAAGGTAAAGATAATAAGATACATACAATCGTTAGACCTAAAAAATTAAATGATAGAGTAGTAATGGATTATGCTCCTATTGATCCTAAAGCTACTGATGCTGAAATACTTGAAGGTAATCCTCAAGCTAAAATAGTATTTAAAGATGGAAAAAAATATCTAGAAACTACTGTAGCTCATGAGTATCTACTTATTATAAACGCTGCTACAGACTATGCTAATAAAAAACAACAAGGTATGATTATTAATATGTGGGGAGCTACAAATAAAAATTGGTTTTTAGAAAGAATGTTTCATATAGATAAGACTCCTCGTAAAGATGGAAAGCTTGATGATGATGCTGCTGAAATATTAAATAAAATAAGAAAAGAGTATAATTACAGTAAACTTAAAAAATTAAGAACTAATAATAATAATCCTATGGATCTTGGTAAATTTTATAGTAAGACTAAGGATTTGAATAATCGATTAAAAATGAATAAAAGTGACACTATTTTTTACTTAAGAGATACTACTAGTAAAACTGTTAATAATGCAGGCAATGATGTAATAAAGATGCAAGTAGAAGACATTGATTATAATGAAGGAGTAGTAACTTTAGATGAAGAAATACTAACATCTATGCATAATAGGATTGCTGAAAGATTTCCTGATGGTGGTGATAATTTAACTCCATTACTATATAACTCCGAAAGATTAGAGATGACTCATTATCTTAGTGTTAAAGAACTATGGGAAGCATTAGTCCAGGCTAAAGGTCCTTTTAAAGGTACTAAGATTACTAAAACTCAATTTAGTGAGGCTAGAAAATTTGCAAATGAGTTTTCAAATGATTTTTATGGAACTTTTGAAGAATTGCAAAATCTTGCAGAAGAAGAACAATTAGCAGTTACAGACATTGCCTATGACGAAGCGAAATGGAATACTACTTCAAAAGCAATAACAAAGTTAGATAAATTAGTAGAAATACATGGTGAAGGATTAAGAGAATCTTTTACTGTATTAATGTTATCTGGTATGGGTGCAAAGAAGAATATTACTTACTTACCGCCTTTAAAGCTAGATGATAGGTATTTGTTATCAGAAAAAATACTAGTAAATTATCTTACTGTTTGGGAGTACAATTTATTTCGTAGAGATAAAGATAATAAATTAGAATCTACTAAATATGATCTTAGAGATAGTCGTAGAGATCAAGCTAAAACTTATAGTGCAGATGGATTATTTACAATGATTAATAATTTTAAGAAATGTTAGGGGACAGATGGCTGGAACATGCGATATACCAAAAGTAGACCAAGAGATTGAAGCTTATATTGTTAAAAGGCAGAACGATGTCTATAATGCATATGATGAAATCTTTGGTGAAAATAATAGAATAACTAATTTTGGTCTTAATCTTATGCAAAATGAAATTGATCAGAATGATGAGACAATAGCATCATTGCAAGTTCAAATTCAATCTGAAAAAGATGATCGCAAGACTATGGATAGAAATGTTATCAAAAAACTTAATGAACAAATCAAGGATTTAGAAAAAGACAATGTAAATCTTAGATTTCAATATAAAAATGATTCTACTAAAAGGCCTTATCTTGCAGCTATTAAAAAGAGGATAGAAGGTGCTGTTCTTGAGATTATGGATATTGAAAATTATAATATTAATTATGATCCTTCTTTAGTTATGAATGTTATTAAAGAAGAGTTTATTGAAGCGCAATATACTGAAGCATTCTACTCTTTAGACGAATTAAGTACTGATGCTTTAGCTAGTATTAAAAAAGCATTAGATAAAGATCTATATGGTAAAACAGGCTGGATAGCTCAATCTACAAAAGAAGCACAAAATCAAAAAGAATTAGAAAACAATCCTAAATTCAAAGCTAAAGATACTCGTTTTGACTCTAACATATTCAATAAATTTTTTGGAGATGGTAATTGGGGTAATTGGAATAATACTATACTTCATCCTTTAGAAGTTGCTAGTAGATTTGATTACAGTGGTCAAGCTTATAAAGTAATTAAAGCAGCTACTGAATTAGCATCTAATGCATTTTCATCTCGTGCTTCTAAGGAAGAGGTAATTGCTAATGTATTTGAAAGATTAAATGATCTTGCATCTATTAGTAATAGTAATCCTGTAATGTTTATGCATGATATAGGCTCTAGAATTATTCCTGATTATGATGATACAAGAAAATCTTTACAAAATATGTATAATTTAATTACCGACTTAGGTAGAGGTACTGTGAGGCATATTAATCCTACTCCTATGCAGCAAAGAAAAAAAGATGGTACTTTAACATTAAGTGGCGAATTTGCAGAAGATTATAAAGAATATATGACATTAGTTAATGCTAATGCTGGTAATGGTATAGGTGCAGGAGGTTGGATACAGAAATATGTAGACGAAAATGACAAAGAACATTACTATGTCTTGATTAAAAAGAAAATTACTGATGAAAATACAGGAGTAGTAAGAGAATTTTATAGAGCTTATGATGCTCCTGTAAAATGGTTTGATACTGCAAAAGGTGGTAAAAAATTAACTATTGAAAAGCAACCTGGTAAAGGAAATAAAGATTTTTGGAAAGAAGTGTTTGAATTAAGAGAGAATGGTATTGGTGGATTCATGAAGTATGATCCTTCTACAGGCAATGATATTTTAGTTCCTGGTAGAATGCAAAAAGGTTATTATAAAGCAGGTAAGCATGAGACAATCAAAGGTATCATTAATTGGGCTAAAGATAAAAGAAAAAAAGGTCAAGAGTTTCAAATTAATACAGATACTAATTTTACATACAATGAAGAACTAAATAATGTAGGTCCTCTTCCTGATGAAGTATGGAGAAGCTTAGAAGATATTAGACAGGTATTTAAAGAGACATTTTCAGAGGTAAAAAAACAAAATAAAATTCAAGAAGAACAGTTATTGGCTCAATTAAAGAAAATGTTTCCAAAGTATAATTTTACTAATGCTAATCTTGGTAAAGATGATATTAGTAAGATGATAAAAGAAAAATTTGGTTTTAATGTTGATACGTTAGATATGAATGTTGCTGTTAGAGGAGGTAAAGTATATACTAATAACACTCAATTTGATGAGTTAGTTAATTATTGGCCTGTAAAATATTCAGACCCTGCTAGAATTAGAATGTTTGTAAAATCTATAATGAATGTAGATAAAACTATTGCTGATAAAGAAGAGGAAATAGCTGAACTATCTAAAAGGGATAATCAAGCAAGTATAGATAAGATTATTGGCATTAAAAATGACATAGTTGATTTTAAAGAAATACTAACTCATGAAGAATTGATGCTTAAATATTGGGCTGGAGAAATAGATGAGATACCTACCTTTAGTCAAGTTACTCAAATTAAAGCAACAAAACATAGAAGCACGATATCTTCTCCTATACCTGTTTTAGGCGAAGTTGATATTCCTGGAGATAAACCAGGAGAATTTAAAACAGAAACCCGTGTAATCGAGGAAGGAATGAGAAGAGATTCCCAAGTTATTAATGATTATCTTCAAGAAACATATACTTCAATGGAGCAGAATAATGTGAAATTGAAATTATTAGAAGCTGTATCATCTGGTCAAATGGGGAAAGCTATGCAAGAATATGTAGTTGACCATGTTAAATCTTCTTTTGGTAGTAGAGATGTTAAAGCAGCTATATTTGGTTTAGATTATAGTGATGAGCGATTAGGTGTTAATGAAAATGGTCGTAGTGCTTACGTAGTATCAATAGCTAATAAACTTATGAGTGGTAATTTATTACAAGGTGAAAACACTTCTAAGATGAATAATTTACAAAGAATGGGTTATGCTGGTATTATGTCTGTTATGGACGCATGGGATGCAATGCAATGGTCTAAAGATAAGGACAATGCTAGAAGATTAGATCGTGCAGCCGCTGCAGCTGGTGTTAATGATGAGATTGCTACACTAACAGACGTATTAATTGGAAATTCTAAAGTACGAGATGATTATTTTGGAGGAGCTTTTGAAGGAATGAGACTTAAAGCTCACTTTTTATTAAGTCAAGCAAACAATTCTAAAGCTTTTGCTAAAAAAGCAAGAAAAAATAAATATTGGTTAAAGCTTGCTACTTCTATGGCTAAAAATGTTGCTGATAAAGATGCTACAGTACAACAAACTATTGATCAGTTTTTTGAAGATACTTGGGAATTAACTGTTGGTCTTAAGAGATATGGTGAAAAAAGTGTATTTGATAGTAAATCAGGTTTAATAACCCATGATACTAGAAGAGCTATGGTTAAAAAATTATCAAGATATTATAATGAAAAAACAATAGAACAATATGTTCAATGGGCTTTCAGTGGTGGAATGGGCACAAGATTAAAATCTCCATTATTATTAAAATCTACAGTAGAGTTTACTGAGAGTGAAAAAAAGATGAGAAAAGAATCTCTATGGCATGCTAGAAATAAGCTTTTAGATGAAGGAAGGATTCCTAAAGATTGGGTAGGTGAGAATGGAGAAACTGATCTGTTATATCATCCACAAGTTCAAAAATTAGCTAGAATTATGGTTAACAATGTTATGTTTTCTATGAGTAGAGCTAATTTACCTAAAGTATTTAAAGGTGCTGCAGGTGAAATACTTACTAAATTTAAACCATATCAATGGAATCAAATGGGTACTGAATATGCTACTCTAGAAAATTGGTGGAAGGCAAATAAGGGATTAGCTCCTAAAGAAAGAAGAGAATTCTTACTAAATTTAATTCAACCAGTAAGAACTAAAAAGTTAAGTCAAGTGGAAGGTCAAATGCAAACACTTCTGTGGAACAGATCTGTAGCTAGTGTTGCTATTTCAAGTATTAGGCTAAGTGATTTAATGTTTCTTGGTGGAATTGGAACTGTTGTTTCTAAAAGCGTTAAGAGAGTAAAAGGTATATTTGGTTACCAAGAATTGTCAGCAATGAGCAGAGGAGCAGAATCTCAATTAGCAACTAGTATCATAAGAGCTGGTGCATTTACATTGGCATTAGGTGCAGATATGGGTGCAGACGATGATGATAAAGTATATCAAAATACTTTTAGACACTTTTTACCTGTATTATTTAATGTTATTATAGATTCAATTTCAGAAGGTAATCCATTTAAATTTGCAGAATTGTATAGTAGAAGTGAATATAATTTCGCTAAGGATATATATGATTCATTTAATAGTAATAGAGATTAAAACTTTAAAGACTTATCTCTTAGCTTAGCCTTTAACATATTTAAATCAGCTTCTAATCTATTTATCATAGCAAAAACACCTCTAATATGATCATCTGAAGAGTTCTTATTCATATGGTCTACTTTACATTTGCATGTTTGACATAAATCTTTACTTGTCATTAGTATCCTTAATTAATTCAATAAAAGATTCTACTGGTAATACAGCATAAGCATTAGTTCTATTACGTTTTATTACTACTACAGGAGTTCTATCACTGCAATTAGTTTCGCATTGATTGATAGCTTCCCATAAATTTAACCGTTCAACATTTTTACATTCAAAACTATAAGGAATACTTTGACGAGCATGAGGAGAGAGAATGATGTCCTCCCCCGTCATCCCCATAGTTTGGGATTTAATATCATCTTCGTGCAAAGAGGGGAAAGCTGATCTTAAGAGATCTCTTAAAAAATTCTGCAGCCTTCTCCCTTTAGCCTTTGCGCTTCTTGCTTTAGACATGGAATCTAAAATTCCGTTCCATTAGGCAGAAATCCTCTTTTAGGTAAAAATGATTTTGCCTCTTCTTGGAACTTTTGATATTTAGTTTTAGTTAAATCTTTGAAAGATGTTAAGACTATTGATCTCATTAATGAATCATAATTTTCAAATATATCTCTATTTGAACTAAAGTATTCATCAGCATGTCGATCTATATCTTCTTGGTTCATTCTCTCTCCTTTGTTATTGGCCTTACTCCGAAGTTACAATCTTTTTGTAATCGTAGCAAAGCATTTTTTATTATTATACTTTGTTTTTTTGTAGTTGGCAGTTTTATTTTATTACATTCTTTGCATCTATTCATTCTTACTCCTTAATATACCCTCAAGAATCCCAACTCTTTGAGTAATATCATCTAGCTTATCAAGAAGGAATTCAAATGATCTATTAGTATAATCTCTAAAATCCCTATCCCTACCAAGTTTATCCATGGCAGGGTTTAAGTTATGCATGGCCTCATGCTCTTCTAATTCATTCATGCTGAGTATCCTAAATCCTTCCTAACATTAGCTTGCTCTGCATGTCTAGCATTCCATATTTCACCACGTAAAGATTCATGAGACTCTTGTATTTTTCTTCTAGCTCTCATAATAGCACTAGGATGAGATAGTTCTTTTTGCTTTAATAGACTTAGTATATTTACTATATTAGTTTTATCAAAGTCTACACTTAACCCTTGATTAGCATCAATGGCTTCAAACTCATCCTTCCATATCCAATATAATACATAGAAATCATTATCTCTACTATCTCTATTGGTTGTTAAAAGAGTTTTTACTTTCTCTTGCATAGTTATTCTCATTTTCTCTCCTCTAGTTGTGTTAATCTAGCTCTAATTTCTTCATTTTCTTGTTTAAGCTCATCCACAAGAGCATCTACTCCTTGTAGCTTATCTATTGCTATTTCAACAATCTTAAACTTTTTACCTAATGTGTTATCTAATATTTTTAACACTTGATTCACTATTAGCTTTTGACCAATCATAACATACTCTCCACTTTATTAGATTTCATTGCAGCTCCAGGAAGTATTATTGGCTGCTTAATAGCGTCTAGTTGTTTTTCGCCATCGATCATAGCCCATAATAAAAACAAATAGATTATAGAATCTTTTATTCTCCCAGATACATTTTCTCGTTGTGACTTATGTCCTTCAATATAAGCACTTATACCATCTATATGCTTCAATAAATATACCATTAAAGCTTTCTCACTAGGTATCTTAAGACAATCGCCTACACGATCAAAGTTAGCGAATACATTATCATCTGTTCTTGCATATTCTTTTTGACCATCATCACGAGTTTCTTTGCATTCGTTAATCATATAATCAAAATATGCATTAAAATGTTCTCTCTGCATTATTTCTCCTTTATTTAAGCCTAAATATCTTTCCACATGATTTGGTCATAGCAGGCTTGTTACTACGACCTTTATCTTTACGGCTCATCACATTAAAAACATGATGTTCTAGCTTTTTTCTTTTACGAGAAGACATCTTTTTCATAATATATCCTTGTATTATCTACTTTTAAGTTAACGTTCATAGATTCACGTTCTCTATTAGCTTCACACTTAACATTGATAGCTTCGATCTCACCTGTTTTAACACTTCTTAATGGTTTAACAGATAATAACTTATTAGTATTATATGCTACTCTAAATGAACCTTTAGCAGAGGCTACACTCATACCTTCATGAAAGGCTTGCTTAGTAATTTCAGAGACAGTAAACACTATAATATTGTGTTTTACAGCTATTTCCATTAAAGCTTGTGATGCTTCTTCTATCTTCATATTAGGATCTCTATGTTTAGATTTAAATAAACCCATATGATCGACTACTAATATCTCAGGTTTAACTGCTAACATAGCTAGCTTTTTATCTAATTCATGTGCATATGGAGTAGAATAATCTACTGTTAACCACTTAAATCGTTCATCCATACCATTTTTAGATTGCATATAGTGATCCCTTAAGTCATTTTCGTCCCATTTCATCTCCATTTGAACAAATCTAGTCCATATTTGTCTAGGTGACATCTCCATTTCAATGAAATATGTTGGTTTTTTGAATCCATTCATCCAATTTTGCAATAACATAGTCTTCATACTTTTAGGTGGAGCTTGTATTATCACTACTTCGCCTGGATATATAGGAAAATTGACATCTGGATAGATTTCATTAAAGTTAATACCTTGTTGATCTGAATTTAAGAAGTTAATTAAGTTAATCTCCATGTCTGCTGAAGACATTAGAGTTTGATTCTTCTTAGATTTGTATAATTTACAGGTATTTTTACAATATTCATCCATAACAGGGTCTTGGCATCCATATCTATAGCCTTGACCGTCATGACCATCATAACAACTATCAACAATTTTATCCATTTCTTCTTGTTTAAATCTAGAATTAGGATTATCTACTTGTTGTCTCCAGTTTTCCATAACTAATCTTACTGTTTCTTCTGGATATAGCCATCTCAACCATGCTGAAAGTCTTAATGCAACTGTATGTCTTCTACCTACAGGATTATCAGCTATCATACCACTTATACATGGATAGTTGACAGGATCAGGATTACGCCCTTTAGATATAAATTGAGGATCTTCTTCTGCTTTAATGCTTTTTGTGTCAGATAAAACATCAAATACAGGATTGCATTCTAATAATATATCATCTAATTCTTTAGGAAACTTAGCATATTCTTTGATTTTATTTACATCATTAAGCATATTTTCCTTAATCTGCACTTTATATAAATTAGATTTACTATTTTTAGTATTGGGAACTCTAATTAAACGTATTTTATCTGTTACTGAAGGGTCTGCATACTCAAATATTCCTGCATTAGTCAAAGCATGCTTAACCTTTAAGTGTAAATCTGGTGCTGGTTTCCATCTAAATGCATCTGAGGGTATATGAGCATGGAATCCTGTACCACTAAAGAATAATTTATATGGAATATCTAAATCATTAAGTAATATTAATAAACCTTTAACTTTATCTCTAGCTTGATCAAGATTAGAGCCATCTACATCTAGTATAAATTCATCAGGTATATATATATTGCCCTTATATCCAGCGAGTTTTTTAGTTTTACTAAAATAATCTTTAATATCATCATCATATTCATATAATGACATAAAAGTATCATTATCCATGTTCATAAATTCATTTACATCTGCAGCATCTCTAAAGTAATGTCTATTTGCAAGTCCTAAAGCAAATTCTTTTATCATGTTATTCCTTTCATTAAGCGGAAGGGGGCTCTCATATCACTAGAAAGGAAATAACAGTAACATAATCACCCCCGCTTGGGTTAGAAACTAAAAGGGCATCTTTTCAGCAGCCAGTTTAGTTAAATCATTAGCATCTATTTCAGCATCAACAGTCTCTGTCTCTGATTTTGCCTCTGTAAGTTTAGGCTTTACATATTTATCAAAATATTGTAATGCTCTACCTTTCCAGAAGTCTACATCTTCGTCAGTAAACTCTTCCACTATATTCTTAAATGGAATAGGCGCTATTTCTTTTAATATTTTGCACCATTCTCCATCTCTATACAAGAGGATATTAACATGTTTACCAGCAAGCTCTTCTACTTCATCGTTCATTTTAATAACCATGTTTCCAGATCCATCATCTAATGCATCAGTAATGCCTGCATTTGCAAATCTAAATAGTTTACCAATAGCAAACTCTTCACCTTCTGCATTTTCTTTTGCATAGCATCTAAGATTCATTTTATCATTGTATCCGTCAAAATACACATCTATATATTTTGTTCCATTCCATTCACCATATTCAGCACTTGTAATCTTTACTGTATGCCAACCTTCAGTATATGGACTTGGTCCACCTTTTTTTATTGTGAGTGTTCTACCCATGATATACTCCTTTATTTATTAACATTACTATTACCATCATCATCTATTTGTGCAAGGCCTACCATAGCAGCTAAACCATATCTTCTGCCATAAGTACATGCACCACCAATTGCTTGAGCATCTTTCTTCCCGCCAAGAGGGATTCTTACTTTACTTTTTAACCATTGCCCAGAGGTATGTAATAACATTGTAGTGATATAATATCCATCTACGTTATTAAATTCATTACCTTGAGTTATGGCTAGTCCATTTTTACTTAAAGCAGGTAATGCAACTTCTAAACAATCGTTTATATCTGCATAACTACTTTTATAAAATGGATTTAAACTACCTTTTTTAACACCACCCATTTCTGATTGGGCTTTAGCTAATGATCCCGCTAACTTATCTATATTAGGCGACTTCCAGTCATCTATATTAATATTTTCAGGGGTCAGAATAGCTTCTTCAGCAGGTTGCTGAATTTCTTCTTGGGACATATTTTCTCCTTTGATTAGGGTTATAATTTACGATTTAATACGTGACATTTGCAACATCATTGTTGGGAAATTAAATGAAAATTTCTCATTATATGGTTGATTCATTACTAACTTTCTAACTGCATTAGCTATAAAACTACCACTCATATTAGAGCAGTAACTTGTAGCTTTTGCATTACATGGTTCAGGACTACCTTCTTCATCAGAATACCAATGTTTTTTATATCTAGATATAGTAGGTTTATCAATTATATATTGCTGATAATGTTCAGCACCCATTCTACCATCTATAATATATTGAGGTTGATATTCTTTTGGATAACGTTTATTACATAGCTCCTGTACAGCTTCTAATCTTGAAGACATGCTATCAAATCCTAGTATAGCCAGATCACGATTATCACCTGTTGGAGTATAAACATATTCCATAAATCTTTTATTATGAAGATGAACTATTACATTAGGATTAATAGCTAAAAGATGTTCTTGTAATGCGTTTACTTTATGTTTACCTATATCTGATTGATTGTATTGAGACACGCCTATATTGGCTTCTTCAACTACATCGAAATCATATAAAGAAAACACTTCTGCTCCCATTCTGCATAACTGTACAGCTGCGGAACTGCCAATAGCTCCGCAACCAAGTATATGATAGACATAATCATTCATTTTATCTACTATTCCATTTGATCTTTGTGTAATAAGATTCATTATATCCCCCATCTTTGATGATATCCATAAGAATTATTATATTCTTCTGTGTCATCCTCTGTTATATGATCATTAGGAGTAGTTATTAAATTAGAAGACTCCCAATCTTCTTTAGTTAGTAGCTTTATAGTAGTGCCTGAAGATTCTTCTATAGCTTTATTGTTAAAATCTTCTACAGCTTTTAAATACTGAGTATATTTAAGACTACCATCTGCTTGTTTTTTTTGTAGATTGTGTATTAATATATACGCTTCAGTATAATCATAACTTTTAGTATCAACAAGTGAATCAGCATTAATAGGAATTGATTGATGTCTACTCCATAAAGGCATAGATTGTTCTGGTGCAGTTTTATGATACCCTTTAGTTAACATATTAGGTTTACTGCATTTTTCTTTTACTTCATCTACCATATTCTTAGAATACTTATTTGCAGTAGTTAATATATTAAGCTCTACATCTGTATGCATAGCAAAAGGTTTCCAAATAGATACTCTACATTTATACTCTTCTTTTAGATTAACTACTAAAGCAAAGCTAAAGTCACCATCCTGAAACTCATCGATAGTTGCTAGATCAGTTCCTGACCAGAAAGCTTGCATTGTATGATGACTATGCCACCAACAAAATCTAAAGTTCTTTTTACTATATTTTTTAGCCATCTTAGTATAGTATGGAGCTAAAGATTCTTTATTTAGATGTGTATTTCCTGCAGTAATAACTTGATCAAGAATCACTGGATCTTTAATAGTCCAATCATTATCTTTATCTTGTATGACAACTGCCATACCTCCTATTTCTGCATTGAACTCATCATAAGCAATACCAGCATAACTAATAATCTTATCCCAGTCTTTTTTAGATATATAAAATTCATTATCCATTTTCATTCCTTTCTATGTTAAGTGCTCCACCTCGTTGGGCAGCCCACATTATCGTTTGTTCTTCTATTGTAAGTTCATCATTACCTATGTCTGAATTGTCTGAATCATTGATCTCTTCAAACATTGGATCCCAAGCTTCACCATCTCGATCGGCTACTTCACCACCATCATCTCTTTCATTATCGATAAGTGCATCAGCTATTGACGCTAGTGATTCTTCCTCTGACATATTACTAAGTTTGTAATAGTCACATTTAGTTTTATTAAGACAATCTATACTATCGCAATATGTTGTAGATCCAGGATTATTTCTATTAGAAGTATTTAGTGCACAATTATCAGCTGTTACAGGGATAACATTGTTAAATGTTTCATCCATATTTTTATGTCTCCCCCAGAACAAATATTTAAAAGCGTTCATAGGTCTAGTATTAACTGAATCAAAGACAGTATGCCAATTAAATAACATAGCATATACATCTCCAAGTTTACAATGATTCATCTTTTGAGTAATACTAGTTAAATGATCACCTAAACAACTATATGCTATCGTTCTAGTGTAGTTATTTTCTTCATCAAAGATTTTAGAAAAAGATCCACTAAACTCATCTTTACTAATAAAAGGATGACATAATTGATTATGATTACTATATCTACTGCTTGTTAGATTATCATTATGTTCATTTATATACTCTCTATTATAATAACCTTTCCATTGATCAGTGAAGTCATTACGAAGAGTATCTCCATAAGAAATATTTGAAAAACCTAACATTGGCTTAGTATCATCTTCTAACCATTCAATAGATGATGTAAGTTTATATAAAAGTACATCTAGAGGAAGAGAATAGTATAATACTGCTTCATTAATAGGAACAGCATAAGATTTATTTCCAATATAATAATGCATATTAGTATCAGGTAATCTAAATTCAAATGTAATCATTTCAAGATCATTAGTATAGTATGTTTCACGATCATTCATATATTTACAATAATATACTTGTACATGATCTCCAAACTGCTCAACTTGTTGATTTACTTTCTTTAAAAAACCTTCAAGAACTCTTTCACATACTTCAGAATTATCTTGAAATCTCTGTCTATTCCTTCTCATACTAGCTAATTTATTATCAAGTTCATTACAACTATCTCTTAAACTTCTATAATTCCATTGCTTATTATCTATTTGATTAAAGTAAGTAGACATCTTTCTTTTCATATGTGGCTCTAAATATTTATTCAACATATAGTCTTTTATCTGATCCATATATCCTGGAGACCATCTGTAAGTCTTTGTTATTCCTAGACTTAGGCCATATCTTGTATTAATACGATTAACCTTAGTTAAGCAATCTCTTTGAGGTCCCATTACCAATCTTTCTGATATATCATTAATATCGGGTGTCCAATCTTTTATCTTTTTGTTTAAGTGTAGTAATCCCATTGTTTTTCCCTTCACATTGTTTGCATTCTGTTCTTGTTAACCCATAAGATGGAAAATCTTTATATTTATTAACTTTAGTCATGCGTTTATTAACACAATATAATTGTTCCCATACAAATTTACATGTATTGCAATACTTAAGCTTAAAATGTTGACGATTATATTTTATATCCTCTTCCATTATGTATCCTTCTTAAAGCCTAAAAGCTCTTTTACAAATTTTTCCATATCCATTCCCACTTCTTTTAGCAAATCATTAGCTTCTTTTTCTTTAAGAATTTGTTTGCCTTTCTCAGTTAATCCATATTTACGCTCAGTCACTATCTTTCCTCCTTATTTTATCAATTAAAGGCTGACCTATATTGCTATAAGCCAGCCTTATTGTACTGTATTCCCCCGTGGTCAGGTTCTACAATAAACCGCCAGTTTTATCATTTTGAACAGCTGCTATTACATCACCTTCAGATATAGCATGATTATTGTCAGTAATATTCATACTATTTATTGATACCACTGCACCTTCACCGATTCCTAGCTCTGTTCTTAGATTACCTAGTGTGTCAGATGTCACAGATTGCTCTACAAATCCACCTCCAGATAATACTTTTATAGTTTTGGCCATTTTATTGCTCCTTTTTCTTGTTTTTATTGTTAACAACATGCTTATCAACGATAGTCTCGTCAATTCTTTTAATTTCTAATAATGACATCACTTCAGATTGTTTAGCATTACCAGTATGATTTAAGATCGCCTGCATATATCCGTCTCTAAAAGCTACCGCCTCCATATGAGAGTCATATGTGTCCAATGGACCTTCATTAGGTTTACCATCATCATCTTTATATTTAAAATAAATTATATATTTCATTATACGTCTCTCCTTCCATCTTCATCAGTCATATAATGCATCAGTGTTTCTCCTGATATCATATGATTACATACAAAACATAATAGTCCTGGTTCACCATCTCCTCCACGGAGAGCAAATTGGACTTCTTCCATTGACGTTTTACCACATTGAGGACAATCATAAACATCATTACCTAATGCGTCTGCAATTATATCTTTTTTCTTTCTAGTATCTGTCATTAGTTTGCCTTTCTTAAAGTATTGAGCATAGAACTCAGTTACTTTATTTGTTATTTTATCTTTAATGAAAACCATGTATCTCCTTAATTATAAGGGGGTTAGAGAAGAATCCAACCCCCTTTGGTTACGCAACCCGAGCAAACAAATCTATTCTTTGTAGCTGGTTCCAAGTGATACAGCTATATCCCATTTACTAACAATTTCGTTTACTTTTGATTTATTTTGGGGAATAACTAACTCATCAGATAGTTCCATTAAGACTTCTACGATCGTTTTAACCGTCTTTGTTTGCATTATTGTTGTGTCTAGTTCCATTGACATTGTATTGCTCCTTTTGTTTGATTAAAGTAGTTGTGGCAAATGCGTATGCAGTGTTGAGCTGTTCACCCGCTATGAACATTAATAACACCTGCGGCTATCACTCTCGTGCTTCATCGACTTATATTGCCACGTTAATTAGTTGTGGGCGATTTATTTAAGGTGATACGCCCACGCCTCACCTGATCACATTATTGCTCTTCTCTATATTGAGTAGTATAAAGATTACCTTTCCAAGTAAATATATCGTTCGCTCCCAAGAAGGTTCTAGCAAGCCTAAAGGCTTTACCAAATTGTTCTTGGTCTTCCCAGATATAACCTGGATGATTAGGTAATGGTTCTACACCATTCACTCTATTTACGAGAGATAAACACAGCGGTGACATCATCACGATGAATAATATGTTTTCTTTCATATTATCTCCTTTTTAATAATCTAGTCTGATCTTATTAGGCTTTCTTGTTCTATAATTATATATATCTTCAATTATAGATGAATATTGTTGCCATTTAACACAATCGACAAGAGATGAGCTTAGATATTTAAGTTTCTTCATAAAATAAGCATGATTATAATCAGGATCAAGAAGAGCTTTAGTCATTGCTGATACAAAACCTCTTCTTTTATATCCATCATAATATTCTTTTGTCATAACTATTTTATCAGCTATTTTAGTAGCTTCTTTTAAGTTACGAACTGTAAACTGCCCAGATTTAAACACTTCATACCAAGACCCTTGTTCCATACATGTTCCTGCTAACAAGTTCATTGATGATTGATGATTAAACTTATATTTATTATGCCAGTCTCTATAAGTAATGTATTCTTCCTCACCTGCATTGCAATAACCGTTCATAAAATCATTAGTTGACCAGTCATTAGTATTTAGGTTAAGAATTTGAGTTTCCGCTAGACCATACCCTACTTTGATAATATAATATGCAGGTAACCCTAAATCTTTAAGGGCTTCTAGTCTATGTTGACCATCTATTACCTCAAAATCCTCATTGACTATCATTACAGTCTCTAAGTATCTTTGCCTTATTGACTTTGTCAGTCTTTTAACATGAGGTTTATTTATAGGCCTATTGCCTACAAGGGTTATGAATATAGAAAGGTCATTGGTGCGTCGCACTTGATTTATTATTCTATCTGTCATTGTATTGTTCCTTTTTTTTGTTTTTTAGTTAATTAATTCTATAATAATTCAGGGGCCAGAATATTAGGTCTAATATATCAGGATATAAAAGATATAGTCCTACCATAGCATAAACACTACAAAATACAAACAATAAAAAGTCTGCATAGAACACTCTATCCTCTTCATTACACCAGTTTCCAGGCTGTGATAAGTAATTATATATATTAAATATTTTATTAAGCATTGTTCTCCTCATATCTAGCTCTAACATACCAGTCCACTGCATCATCCCAATCCATAATAGGCTCATCAATTTTAACTTTAGATATATTGGGACCATTGTTATAATAATATTTACGCATTGTATGGATACTGAGCTTCTTAGCATCAGCTCTATTCCATCCCTTATATCTTACCATAAAGCCAACAAACTGCGCATGAGTTCTATATGGACACATATTATTCACCTCCTTTAGTGTAAAATTGACCTTTTTTCTGGACAATAATAGGCTTGGTCTGTTTCACCCAGCTAATTATATTAGTCGCCATATCTTCTGGCGTATCCTCGTGAAAGGTTACTTTTGATACTATATCTTGAAACTTAGTTGTCTTCATTTGTTTACTCCTTTTGTTTGATTACTTCTGTTAATCATATTAGCATTAGCATCTCTCCAAGCTTTATAATCATGACGACTATCTTGGTCTTGATTCATTTGCCATTGATACATTGCAGGCCCTTTATACCAGAAATAAGGCGTTATATCGGGCTTAGTATGATGTAGGTATAGTTTATATAAAGAGAAGCTAATACCTGTTATCATTAATATATGTACTATCATTTGTTTACTCCTTAGTTATGGGACAGGGACCTGACATTCATCGTGAGTGAGATTACTTAGAGTACAGGGTTTTTCACCGTGCCACTCTTGCCTACAGTTGAAAACATAGTTTTGAGTTGAGGTCTTTTAGTCTCCCTAGTAATGCCAGGTTAAATGTCCCAGTTATATAATTAATTCTTAGGAAACAGTATGTCGCTTATTCTGTTTGCTTTCTTGTTATCTTCCCAACAACAAAGGTAGTCTGTGATTACGTGTGATGGGGAATCTTCTCTACAACCCGCTAGATCCATTATATAATCATGTAATTTGCTTGGATTAGACTCATCAACTCTATCATTAAGTTCACACTCGTAACATCTGTCATCAGATACTATAGGGTCTGCTGGTTGGTTACATAATACGTTTGAACATTGTTGGTTGATATCCATTGGGTTAATCATATTACTCCTTGTTGTTTGCTATAAGTCTATATTATAATTGCGTGCAGGTATGTATGGAAGAACACACCTACACCAATCAGATCATTTATATATCACATCAATAAAAAAGGGGGTTTCCCCCCTCCCCTTAAAACTCTTCACCCTCTGCAAGTACTTCATTCATCACAGGCAATCTACTAACAATGTCTTGCTTGCTTAAAGTATACTGCTTAAGAGTATTACCCTCTGCATCTAGCTTATCGCAAAGAAAGTAAGCAGTGTTACCCCGCTGTTCATTAGCTCCTGTAATCTTGATGATTACTGGGTAGTGTGTGCCTTTATACTCAAAGCAAATTCTATAAACTGCATCCACTATTAAATTACCATTTTCATTTAATGATGTAAGATATTCCATGTCTTAACTCCTAATTGAAATCAGAGGTAACGAAAAATTGTTTTTCATCACTTGACACAAGGCACGGGTCAACTTATATAAGCCACACGATAAAATGCTATAATTTTTCAAAGTTAACCTTTTTTGTTGTATATTACGAAATCAACAGGGGGCCTTTTATGGAAGGTTTGTACATTTTTATTATATGTTTTATTTTTTTCATTATGACATTAGCAGCATTCTTCACAATGGATGATTAGTGCTAAAGGTGTTTTTATTCATATTATGTTTGTTTATATTTAGAGCTGGAAAAGCCATAAATAAATTTGATATAAGTGAAAATATAGGGCATTCACATAAACAAGTAAGGAAGGAAAACAAAGATGGACCCAGTAAGCAGTAGTATGATGTCGTTGTTAGTAATATGTTTTTTATTTTATTTGTTTTACACAAATACATAAGGGGGTTATAATGAAGAAGAGAGTAATAGATATAGTGGTAATAGTAGTAATGTCAGTAATTGCTAATTATCCTATGTATAACACTTTAAGAGGAGCTGCAGAAGATTTTGATGTAGTATTACAAGCTGTACAAGCTGATGTGATACAATTTCAAGAAGATATACATGTAGTTAGAACTAAAGTAGAAATAGTTAGAGTAGAGCTTATTGATATAGTAGACTCTAATTTAGGTATTATTGATAGTACTGCTATTAAAATGTCAGAAGAAACATTAGCAGAGCTAGATAAATTACAATTTAAAGTAAATGGTATTAATAAAAGAGTTAACTCTATAGTTCAGCAACAGATAGATAGTGTTATGAAAAAACAGAAAGAAAACGCTATTGAAAGGGTACCTGTGCCAAGCATTAAGGCTTTGGATTGGTAATCGAGTTTTATATTGCAACTTAGCTAAAAACGTAAGTCCTTGTTTTTATGTAACTTAGGTGTAAAAAAAAAGTATTGCTAAATAGAAATAAATCTAGTAATATAGTATACTAAAATAAGGAGTTACCGATGATCGTTGATAATAAGAATAAAATCTACATGTTAACTATAGAATACAACTCCGAAACTGAAGAGATTGAATACATTGCCGAAGAAATTATTGATAATAGATCAGTTGAAGAATTTGATCATATTGGTAATATGGACTTGGAAGAATGTAAATGGGATCTTAAAGACTTAGAATATATGCGAGATCATTATACTTCAGGTAAATCATAAATCGCTAACGCGATTTGTCTTACCTCGCTTCGCTCGGCGCATAAACAACGAAAGGTTTACTAATGGGATTATTAGATATAATATTTACAAAAGATAGAAAGCTTAATGGAGCTAAAGTTCCGCAAGGTATGCGTAAGATTGAAGATGTAAACAAAGCACCATTATATAGAGCTGTTAAAAAAGCAATGAAGAGGTCAGGTAAGTAATGGATTTATTAGATGCTAGATCAATGATAGAAAAGATATCAGTAGATATGGAGAATATGGCTTATCAGATTAGTTCATTGCAGGATGAAGTTGCAATATTAAATGCAGAATTAAATGAAACGGTGAGAATTAACAAATAAGAGGAGAGAATAATGACATTAGACGGATGGTCCTTAAATGAAAAAATAGAAAATTTAAGAAATGATGTTGAAAGAGATTTGAGAGAATTAAAGATTAACTTTGCTATGTTGTATGATTATTTAAAAGAGCAAGAAGAATCTAAATCTAGTCCCAAAAAAAAGAAAAAAGTAACAACTAAAGACTAGGAGGTAGAAATGCCAGGTACAGGTAAAAATAAACTAAGTTATGCAAGTAAAGAAGCATGTATTGCAGATGCTAAATCAAAAGGTATGAATTTAAAATTATGCAATAACTTACCAAGTAATCAAACTAAGCGTTTAAAACAATCAGGTGAAATGATGACTAAAGCTACTATGCCAAAAGGCGGCGGTGGCGGGATGGGTTATTAAGATGCCAGGTAAAGCTTGTAATAAAATTAAAGACGCTGCAAAAAAAAAGCGTTGTAAAAACTATACTGGTGAGTATGCTAAAATGAAACCTATGAGCGCTGCTAGCATGAAAAGAAAACCAAAAAGCGGTTATTAATGGCCAAGAAAGATAAAATACCACCAGGTCATCACAGGTGACCATTTGACGGAGACATCCACCCAGTTGGGGATAAGCATAGAGTAACAGGCGAATTAGCTAAGATGTGGGAAATACCGTCAGGTACTAAAGTAGAAGGTGAAGAAACTGAGTCTATATATTATAGGTATCAACCTAATAAGTATAAGGAAGGTAAATAATGGCAAAGACACCAGCATGGCAAAGAAAAGAAGGTAAAGATCCTAAGGGCGGATTGAATAAAAAAGGAGTAGCATCTTATAGAAAAGCTAATCCTGGATCTAAATTAAAGACCGCCGTAACTACCAAACCTTCTAAATTAAAAGCAGGTAGTAAAGATGCAAATAGACGTAAATCATTCTGTGCTAGAATGAAAGGTATGAGGAAACGTCAGAAAGCTTCTAATAATACAGGTAAAGATAGATTAAGCTTGTCTTTAAAAAAATGGAATTGCTAATGAGTTTATTTGACGAATGGAATGATAAGTATGGTGATAAAGGTTTAGGCGATACTGTATCTAGAGTTATTGATAAAGCTACCTTTGGAATGATACCAGAGTGTGGTGGATGTAAATCTAGAAAAAAATATTTAAATGATTTGTTGTCTTATGATGACTGTGAAGGGTGCAATAGGTAAATGGGGACGAGTATTAGAACAATTTATATTAACCTTTCTTTTAGCAACTACGTTAAAAGTAGTTACCCCTCCAGATGGAGGAGAATGCCCTCGCTATTGTCAAGTAGATCATAGTCATATTATGAGAATATATAATATAAATAAATCTGACTGTAAAGTATATGAGCCTGAAGATAAGCTCCCAGAAGGAATGATTGTTCAAAGTGATTGGAGAAATGGTCAAGTAGGTGAGTGGGTAAAAGCTGATGATGATTGTGTGATTGAAGTATTAAGACGAGGCACAATGAAGAAAAAAATGGGAAAAAATAAATTAGTTGAATACATAGGTACCTGCACTGGTACCTTTCTTGTATCTAAGAAGATAAAAATGGATACATCAAAAAGAGAGAATATTTATTCTTTTGGTGGTAGAAAAGTTGAGGAAGCAGTAAGGAATAGAAAAGATTTAAATAACTATGAAACTTTATTTGTAACATATGTAGCAAAAGGAGTAGAGCCTGTAAAGGCATATCTACAAGCATTTCCTACTAATAGCCCAGGCTATGCACAAATAAAATCAACGCAATTATTAAAAATGGAGAGGATTAGAACAGCTATGAAAGAAGAGCTTAAACCAGTTTTAGAGGGATTGGGTATTAATGAAGATTATATACTTAAAACTATAAAGGGGGTAATCGACTCTACTGATAAGGATGAGACTAGACTCAAAGCCTTATTTAAGTTGGCAGATATTATGGATATGGAAGATAAAAATCAAACTACAGTTACATCATTAACTGGAGCAATGTTTAAAGGTTTTAGCGACGAAGTAATAGAAGGCGCAAAAAGGCCAAAGGAGATTAGTAATGAATGAAGAAGGCAAAAAAAATATACCAATGTATAATCCTGAAGTTGATAAGGTAAATGTAGATCGTGAGAAACTTATGGAAGATCAAATATTTAATAGTTTTGTTGATGAGAATATAGGTATTCAAATAGGAGAGCTAGTAGATATATCAAATACTAAATATATTGGTGGTAATCAAGAATCTAGAGATGCATATAATGTATTAGCTTATCAAATAGTATCTCAAGATTTTCAAAAAGCAATATCTAATAATCCTAGAATGGAAAATATGGGATTTCAAAGATATGCAAAATTATGGAACCCTACTACAGAATATATAAGAACTTTAAGAGATAATAATATGGTTGAAGATTCTAATCCTGCAATGATATTTGACAATATATTTGGTCAAGATCCAGGTTTAATGAAAACGGCAGCTCTTGAGGGCTTTAAAATACATTTAGAAAATACAATGGATTAATGGCAAATATAAATACTCAAAATATATCGAAGATGGAAGAGCAATTACTAATGTGCAAAAATGATTTAGTAGCATTTGGCAAATTATTTCTTCCTGATGATTTTATGAGGAGTGAGTCACCATTTTTTCATTATCAAGTATGTGATGCATTAAATGATTTAAGCATTAGGCAGCTTGCAGTTATATTACCGAGGGGTCACGGAAAAACAGTTCTTACGAAATGTTCTATACTACATGACTTTGTATTTACTACCGAACCATTATTCTATGGATGGGTTGCTGCAAGCTCAAAAATTTCAGTACCAAATTTAGATTATATTAAATATCACTTAGAGTATAATGATAGATTTACATATTACTTTGGTGATTTAAAGGGAAGGAAATGGACAGAAGATGATATCGAACTTAAAAACGGAAGTAAGCTCATCAGTAAAAGTAATTTATCAGGTATTAGGGGAGGAGCTAAGCTCCACAAACGTTACGATCTTATCGTGTTGGACGATTTTGAAGACGAAAATAATACCGTTACGTCTGAGTCTCGTAGTAAAATTGCCAACCTTGTTACGGCTGTTGTTTTCCCTGCTCTCGAACCTCATAGCGGTAGGCTCCGCATTAATGGTACTCCCGTTCATTTTGATGCTTTCATTACTAACATCCTTAATGGATCTGAGAAAGCTAAAAAAATGGGTGACAAGTATAGTTGGAAAGTTATAACTTATAAAGCTCTCCAGCCAGATGGAACACCACTTTGGCCAACTTGGTTTGGTCATAAAGAAATGGAGAGAAAGAAAAAGTTTTATTCTGATTCAGGTCAGCCACAAAAGTTTTATCAAGAATATATGATGGAAGTTCAGAATGAAGAAGATGCTATCTTTACTAGAAATCATATAAAAAGTTGGGAGGGAAAATTTTCTCATGATGAAGAGACTGGGATATCGTATGTTCACTTGGAAAGCGGAGACGTTAAACCTGTTCATGTATTCGCGGGTGTGGACCCTGCCACTGATTCTACTAGGAGGGATAGTGATTTTAGCGTTATACTTTTTGTTGGGGTTGACGTGGATAATAACGTCTATGTACTTGACTATTTGCGTAAGCGCTCATTACCTGTTCTGGGGATTCCAGGCGATGCTAAAAAAGGTATTGTAGATTATATGTTTGATTATAATAAAATTTATAAACCTAGTTTATTTGTTGTAGAAGATACTACTATGTCAAAACCTGTATTTCAATCTATTAATGCTGAAATGCGTAGAAAGAATGATTTTGGTATTAAGTATACAGCTGAAAAACCTGGTACTAGAATGTCTAAAAGAGATAGGATTCAAGGAATTTTAGCACAAAGATTTGCTATTGGTAGTGTGCATTTAAAAAAGGACCAATATGATTTACATAGAGAGATTGTTACATTTGGCCCAAGGATGGGGCATGATGATGTTATTGATGCTTTGGCTTATGCTTGTAAGTACGCTCATCCCCCTAAGGGATATAAACAGAAAAAAGGCAATTGGTATAAACATAAACCAAGAGCTAAAAATTGGTTGGTGGCATAATATGGCAAGAATGACAAATAAAGGAGATCAGGAATTAAGAGATTATCAAACTGCTAGAATGAAATCTTTAGAAGAAACAGGATCATTTGATGCTAAAGGATATATGCGACAAACTAATCCTGATTTTTTTGGTCATGATTCTGAAACAGAATTGTATGAAAAATTATTAAGTAAAGCATCGAGTAAAGTAGGTGTATCAACAACAATGATTGAAGAGCTTATGGATATAGTAGGATTTCATGAAACTAATAGAACTAATGATCCTAGTTTAATTCATGTAAATAATGCAGGTAGAGGTTTTTTTGGATATGAAATAGGTCCAATGTCAGACACTGAAGGGAAATATAATAATCCTAGTGGATCTGCTAGAACTGCAATGAATCGAGCTTATGCTCATTCAGGTGGCAGATTAACTACTGATGTAAAAGGAGTTAGTCCTACTGATATGCCTAGATTTATGTCTGATTATTTTGATGGAACACAAGCCTCTGGTGATGTAATAGCAAGTGATTTAACAGAGCAACAACAAAAGATTTTGTTTTTAGCAGATCATTTAGAAGCAGGTGATTTTGATGATATTCCTAGGCATCTACTTAGAATGGGTGAAACTAGTAAATGGTGGGGTCAGTATCATAAAAGAGGTGGTACTCCTGATTATGATATATTTGAAGGTAATATGGAAGAATATAAAAGAAATAAAAAAAATAATTAAAAGGAAATAAGGTATGGCAAGTACAATAACAGCAGCAACAATGAAAGTTACTATTAGTGAGAATATTACGCTTAATGGTAGACAGCAAGGTGGTACCAACACTGTTAACATAGCTTCAATAAACGAAATATCAAAACGAATATTAACTATTACAACTGCTGAAGCTGTAATAGCTACATTTAGTTCGGCGGTTGCTTCTGCTGGACATTTTGTTGCAGCTAGTGTTAGGTATATGAGATTTACTAACAAAGATGATACAAATTTTATTACGTTAACATTTAGGAATCAAGATAATGATGAGGTAGCCATTAAGCTCGATGCAGGTAATTCTTTTATATGGCATGCTGATAATTCTGGTGGAATGGTAGATGTATTTAATGCAACTGAAGATGCTAATGCTAATTCTGATGTAGCTTTAGGGGATTTGACGAATATTCAAGCTGATGCAAATACTGGTTCCTGTGATTTAGAGATGATAATAGCTAGTATATAATAAAGGAAAATTATGGCTCAGAAAAAAGATAAAACCGCTGACAGAGTTCGTCATTTATTTAACAAAGTAAATACTCGAACTAGAACTCAATGGGAATATATAAACCAAAAAGGTTTTGATTTTTCTAATGATAATCAATTAAGCGAAGCAGAGAGAATAGCATTAGAAGAGCAAGGTATGCCTACTTTTACTATAAATAGAATTATGCCAGTAGTAGAGATGTTAAACTTTTATGCTACAGCTAAAGATCCTAGATGGCAAGCTGTAGGAACTGAAGGTTCGGATTCAGATGTGGCTGCAGTATTTGCTGATATTGCTGATTATATTTGGTATAATTCTGATGGTGGTACATTGTATGCTAATGCTATTAATGATGCTGTTACTAAATCTATTGGGTATTTAATGGTTACTGTAGACCCTGACATGGATAATGGTATGGGAGATGTAGTAATTAAACAACCTGAACCATTTGATGTATATGTAGATCCTAAATCTAGAGATATGTTATTTAGAGATGCATCTTTTGTATTAATTAGAAAAGTATTACCAGAAGGTCATTTACATACTTTATATCCTGAATATAGAAATAAAATTAAAAAAGCAGCTTCAAGTGAGAATATTGATTATGTATATACTGAAAAATCTAAAGATGGATATCAAAAAGATTTTGATTATAAAGATATTGATTCTACTGAGGCTATTGATCCTGAAACTGGTGAGCAAGGTAAATTGCTTGAGTATTTTGAAATGTACGAAAAAGTTAAAGTGGCTTATATAAATGTATTTTATAAAGTACCACCTAACAAACAGGCTTTAGATTTAATGAAAAAACAAGTTGACGTACAATTAAAAGAACTAGCTCAAGAATTATCTGTAAAATTAAAAGAACAACAAATGGCACTACAGCAACAATTAGATCAAGGTGCTATTATACAAGAAAGATTTGAACTTGAATCTCAAAAACTAACAGAACAAGTTGCTCAACAGATTGATGCAGCTAAGCAACAGTTCTTAGATCAGATGCAATCAGAAGCAACTAAAATTGAGAATAAAATTATTACTGAAAAAGAATATAATATCTTAATTAAAGACAAGTTGTTTTTAAGCTTAGTTGTTGACAAGATTAAGTTTTATGGAACAAAAATTAAACAATCAACTGTATTAGGTGATGTTACTCTATTTACAAAATTTCTTCCAGAGAAAATAACTGAGTATCCAATTATACCATTGCATTTTAAATGGACAGGGACTCCGTTTCCAATATCTGCTGTTTCTCCATTGATTGGTAAACAGAGAGAAATGAATAAAGCACATCAGTTAATGATTCATAATGCGTCTTTAGGTAGTAGTTTAAGGTGGATGCATGAAGAAGGTTCAGTTGATACAGATTATTGGGAACAATATGCAAGTTCACCTGGAGCATTACTTCCTGTTAGACCAGGGGCTACTCCTCCTACGCCAGTACAACCCGCTCCATTATCTAATGCATTCTTTGGTATAGTAAATGAAGGTAAGCAAGATATGGAATATTTGGCTGGTATATTTGGTGCTATGCAAGGAGATACTAGTACTCAGCATGATACTTATAGAGGTATGTTGGCAATGGATGAGTATGGTACTCGTAGAGTTAAGCGTTGGTTAAAAAATTCTATTGAACCATCTTTAAAGCAATTAGGCATATTAGTATCACAATATTCTAGAACAGTATATTCTGCTCATAAAGTATTTAGAGTTGTTCAACCCAATGCTATACAAGGAGAAAAACAAGTAGAGATCAATGTACCTATGTATAATGATATGGGTGAAGCTATAGGTAAATGGAATGACTATACATCTGCTAAGTTTGATGTAAGGATTATAGCTGGATCTACATTACCATTAAATAGATGGGCTTATTTAGATGAGCTTAAACAATTAATGCAAATGGGTGTTGTTGATGATATTGCAGTATTGTCTGAAACTGATATTAAAAATAAAGAACAAATTGTTAAAAGAAAAAGTATGTATGCTCAATTACAAGGTCAAGTAGGTAGTATGGAAGAACAACTTAAAGATCAATCAGGAACTATTGAAACATTACAGAGACAATTAGTTCAAGCAGGTATACAAAGAAAAGTTGATGCAGCGAGTATTGAAGTAAACAAAAATAAAGAAGCTGCTAAAACTCAAACTGCAAAAGAAATATTAATGACCCAAGCTCAACAAAAACTATTAAGAGATTCAAGAAACTTAAATAGTAAAGCTAAAAATAAAGAATTAAATGACGTAATAACTAATGAAATAAATATGTTGCGTTCTAAAGAAAAAAAAGCGTAACTTATTAAGATAACATATAAGGGAGATAAATATGAGTGAAGAAACTAATCAAGGTAACCCAACTAATGCTGGCTCTTCTGATAATTTCTTTGAAGCAATGGATCGTGACGTTAATGGAGCGATTCTTGATGATCAACCAGTACAAGAGACAACCCTAGAATCTAGTGGCCCAGAAATGGCAACCCACAATGTAGATGCAGGCTCTCAAAATAATAATAACGGTGTTGATTGGGAGAAAAGGTATAAGGATTCTAGTAGAGAAGCTACTAAAATGCGGGAGCAATTGCAAACAATGACTCCTTTCGTACCACTTCTCAAAGCGATGAAGCAAGACAGTGGATTGGTAGATACTGTACGTGGTTATTTGACAAATGGTGGAAAGCCTGCTAAGTCAATTAAAGAAAGATTAGGATTGAAAGAAGATTTTATCTTTGATCAAGATCAAGCTTTTAGTGAGCCAGATTCTGATTCAGCAAAGCTTTTAAATTCACATGTTGATGGTATTGTTGCTAGTAAAGTAACTAATATTATGAAAAATCAACAACAGCAAAATGCTGCTCAAGGTGCTAAACAAGCTCGTGCGCAAGATATTGCAGAATTTAAAAGTAAAAATAATATGTCTGATGAGCAATTTGACAATATGATGATGAAAGCAAAAGATAGAAAAATGACATTAGATGATGTTAATTACCTAGTTAATAGGGAAACAGCTAATCAAAATGTTGCTAATTCTACAAAAGCTGACATGATGACTCAAATGAAAAACGTAAGAAATATACCAACAACTGCTAGCGGAGTCAACAGTCCTCGTGCCGATAAATCTACTGATGATCAAATTTTTGATGATCTTGTAGGTGGCGGACAGGGGATTGAAGATTTGTTCGGTTAAGATTATATTTCATAACCTTCCGAACAGTTAATTAATAACCGACCCTACTTAAAGACGCTCGCGCGTAGCTGAAAGAGGGTTCAATAAGGAAGGAGATTCCAATGGCTGATTTATTCAACGTTGGTGTCTACGGCGGTACAGGTTCTAAAGACCTTACTGTTGCGGATCATGACAATGCTCTTGGTCCAGGTACTCCTAGTAATTATAAGACTGGTGATCTTCGTAGAAAGTATAACTTTGGAGATAGAGTATCTGAATTAAACCTAGCACAAGACCCGTTTTTTCGATTCTTGTCAAAAGTGAGCAAAAAACCCACGGACGATCCAACGTTCAAGTGGGCAGAAAAAAGACCATCATGGAATAAGCGTTATGGCTACGTGATGGGTTATATTGGAAGCGATGGTGCTGACGACTTTACTGATGCTATATTAGAAGCATATAATGACGGCGGTACTGGAGCAAATGTAGTAGCTGGTGATACACTTAAATTGTATATGGCTGGCGATTATAAAAGTGAAGGTAATATTCAGAACATACATGGCAATACTGCCAATGACTTTTCTGTTGGTGCAGCAGGTACTAGACCTTTATTTTATTTACCAGGACAAGTAGTTAAAATTCCTACTATGACGGCTGATCAAAATTCAGGCGCTACATGGGGTTCTAGCTATATGCTTGTAAGAGTAACTGCAGCAGTAGATCCAGGTGAAAAAGATAGTAAATTCCCTACATTAGTAACAGCAGAAGTTGTTAAAGCTCCTAGCTCATCTCATGTTGATTATGCAGGTTTTTGGACTGATAATTTTAGTCCAGGAAATGCTGATGGTGATGAAGTTGTAGCTGATGTTAGTATTACTACTCTTGAAAAAGCACGTTCTTATGTAATTGGTAGTGCACATGGTGAAGGATCTGGTTATCCTGAAACATGGAAAGATCAACCATACTCAACAAATCATGGATTAACTCAAATCTGGAAAACATCTTGTGCAATGAGTAATACTGCTCGTGCAACTTCTTTGAAGTATGATTCTAGTGAGTGGTCTAGGGTTTGGCGTGAAAAACTAATAGAGCATAAATATGATATTGAAACATCATTATTGTTTGGTTCTCAGTATACTGACACTAACAATGATATTCAATATACTCAAGGTGCTGTAGACTATATTACTGAATATGGTAATCAGTTTAGTTTAGCTATTGCTAGCAAAACTGCTGATGACTTTTTAGATGATATGTCTAACTATTTAGATCCTAGATATAACAATAGTACTGGT
>TARA_R110001583_G_scaffold26571_4_pt1 | contig 36931 bp, 30 predicted proteins | sample TARA_R110001583 | Tara Oceans TARA_R110001583 (sample SAMEA4398432) | marine metagenome | biome: Polar Biome; feature: [MES] marine water layer (ENVO:01000295) within the mesopelagic zone...; material: water (ENVO:00002006), including particulate matter (ENVO:01000060) such as...... | reverse complement strand
GAAGATCATAACTATTCAGTGGTACGCGAATATTGCGGACACGGTATTGGAGCAGGTTTCCACGAAGAGCCACAGGTTTTGCATTACGGTAAAAAAGGCACTGGAGAAACACTACAAGTCGGCCAATGCTTTACTATTGAACCAATGATTAATGCTGGTAAACGTAACTGTAAAGTCTTAAAGGATGACTGGACAGTTGTCACCAAAGATAAAAAACTCTCAGCGCAGTGGGAACACACTTTGTTAGTCACTGAAACGGGCGTTGAAATCTTAACATTGCGTCCAGAAGAAACCATTGAGCGTATTATTAATCATAATTAATACCAATAGAATTAATAAAGTGATCAGAGATTGAGCTGGAAAATGTTTACTAACAAGGCGAGAGTTGCTGGAGATCGTTGTTCTTACTTCACAAAATCCTATATAACGGTTTTGAATAGCTTTAGCTAACCACGTAGTGGTGAAGAACAAGATGTTCTAAATAACACTCATAACGAAGTTAGCAATCATTTTAACTAGCCAGGATGATCACCTTTTCAATTGCTTTGCTATAATTCTCAACAAGCAATATTAATTGACCTAACTCATCACTATTCACTATTAAGCACCCTTTTTGATTCTCGGGTGCGACTCGCTCCTAATTTCAGAGGTGTACATGGATTTCGAAAGCTTTTCTCCCCTTAATATCAAGCAAGATGACTTTACCATTCCCTTCCTCAAGCAACATATTTGTAATTTCAGTGAATGGCAGATCGAAGCTTTTAAAAATAAACATGATATTAGCCAGCTAGTACAATTGAGATCGCGATATATTGATGAGTTGTTAATACAATTATGGGATTTTTTTGGTCTGACTGAAAGTTATGATCTTTCGCTGGTTGCCGTTGGTGGATATGGACGAGGAGAATTACACCCTAAATCTGATATTGACCTATTAATTCTTTCCGAATCTGGGTTTAGCCAGCAATCAGAGAAAAAAATAAGCGAATTAATTACACTATTGTGGGATCTAAAGCTAGATATCGGGCAGAGTGTTCGAACGCTTAATGATTGTTATGAGCAAGGCAAGACTGATATCACCGTTGCAACCAGTATGCTTGAAGCACGTTATTTAGTGGGAAATGAAGATACCTTTGATAAGCTACAAGGTTTACTTGAAAGCAAAGATTTTTGGCCTTCAGACCAATTTTTTATCGCTAAAAAAGCAGAACAACAAGCAAGACATGAAATTTGTAATGGTGATGGTTATAGCCTAGAACCAGATATTAAAAATGGCACCGGGGGATTACGTGATATTCAAACTGTTGCTTGGATTTCAAAATGCCACTTCAACGTTAATAGCCTGTTAGATCTCACCAGTTTCAACTACATAACACCTGGTGAATATCGTGAGCTATCCGATTGCCAAACCTTTCTTTGGACCATTCGCTTCGCCCTACATGTTGTCACTAAACGCCCAGATAACCGCCTTCTGTTTGATTTCCAGAACGAAGTCGCTAGTTTGCTAGGTTATAAAGGTGAGGGTAATCAAGCGATTGAACATATGATGAAAGATTTTTATCAAACCATTCATCGAGTAAAAGAACTAAATGAAATGTTATTACAATATTTCGATGAAGCTATTTTAGACAACTTGAATCAGCATATTGAAAGGATCGATGAACACTTTCAATTACGCGGTAACATGATAGAACTTAAAACGCTGACGCTATTTAGTGATCGTCCTGAAATGATCCTACAGCTGTTTTTACATATTGCCAAAGATCCACGTATCATCGATATTTACTCGCCGACAATTCGTGAATTACGCGAAGCTCGACGTTGCTTAACTCAATGGTTACAAAATATTCCAGAATGTCGTACCATTTTTTTGGAAATTTTAAAGCATCCTCGAGGGATGGGATTAGCCTTCACTTTATTACATGAATACGGTGTATTAGCAGCTTATATCCCACAGTGGAGTCGTATTGTAGGACAGATGCAATTTGACCTATTTCACGCCTATACCGTAGATGAGCACACACACAAATTAATTAAAAACATTTATCAATATCCAGAGACTAAAGCGACCTTTCCGCTTGTGCATGAAATATATAGTTTTTTAGAAAAGCCAGAGTTGTTATTTTTAGCCGCGATTTTTCACGATATTGCTAAAGGGCAAAAAGGAGATCACTCAACACTGGGTGCGGTAGATGCAAGAGCTTTTTGTGAATTGCATGGTTTTAGCGAATCTGATAGTAAATTTGTTGCATGGTTAGTAAAAGAGCACTTAACGATGTCTGTTACCGCGCAACGCAGAGATATCAGTGATCCGCGTGTGATTACTGAATTTGCACAAAAAGTTGGGGATGAAAGACATCTAAATTTCTTATGCTGTTTAACCGTCGCTGATATCTGTGCGACTAATGAGGGAACCTGGAATAGCTGGAAAGGCACGTTAATGCGTGAACTTTATTACAGTACGCAAAAAGCATTACGTAGAGGATTAGAAAATCCGAGACATATTCGCGTAAAAATACTCAATCGAAAAGCAAAAACGTTAGCTTTATTACTTGAAAAAGGGATCACAGAAGAACAAGTATTACCGCTTTGGAAACGCTTTAAACTAAATTATTTTTTCCGTTATAACTCAGCGCAAATTGTTTGGCACACAGTGAACTTGTTAAAGCATCATGATCATAGCCAACCAATGGTCTTGATCAGTGATCAAAATGAACGTGGTGCGACTGAAATTTTTGTTTATCATAAAGATATGCCGGCACTCTTTTCATCCGTTGTGACTGAAATAGATAACAAAAAACTCAGTGTGCATGATGCACAAATTCTTTCTAGCCGAGATGATTTTTCACTCAGTACTTTCACTGTGCTGGAAGAAGATGGCGAGCATATTGATCCTGATAAAATTCAGCGTTTAAAACACTCGGTTGAAATGGCATTGATCTCTCCAGAGAAGGTCAATAGCCAACAAACGCGGTTAATGCGTATAAAACGTCAATTTAAATTTGAACCGAGAGTGACATTTTTACCGACTAAACGTAAGCGTACACAAATTGAACTGGTCGCCTTTGATGCCCCAGGCATATTAGCCGATATCGGAGATGTTTTTTGTAGCAGTGGTTTAATGCTTCATACCGCTAAAATCACCACAATTGGTGAGAGAGCTGAAGACTTGTTCATTGTTTCTACAGAAGACGGTGATGAGTTAACAAAGCAGCAGGAAGAAAATTTAAGAGCTCAGTTAATGGCAGAATTGAGTCCAGAATAGATAATAGTTGTTAGCTGTTAGCTGTTAGCTGTTAGCTGTTAGCCATATTCTACAATGATTTACCTCGAAGGAAGAGAAGAAAAATTAAATCTTTTCTTCCTTCGAGGTAATTTTGAATTTTCTTAATCAGCATCAAACAACACAAAATCATGCTTAGTAAGAGTAAGGTCAACCTTATCACCAATTTGAAAGCCGTCATGTTGGTTGTTTTCTTTAACCACATAAAGCTTGTTTTTAAAGCTAACCGTCACATATTGGAACGCTCCTAAAAAATCAACATCAGTAATGATTGCCTGCCCATTTTCTGAGGCTTTAAGCGAAAATTGCTCAGGTCTTATCAATAAACTTAAGATTGTGCCTTTCTGCGTCTGGATTTCGGTATTGCTCTTTAATAAACCAAAATCTGATTGGTAATCTTCATGACTATTTATGGTGACATCAATATAGTTACTTTTACCCATAAAATCGGCAACATAACGTGATTCTGGGAAATTATATAATTGCTGTGGAGCCCCAATTTGAATAATTTTACCTGCTTTCATTAATGCAATTTTATCGGCGAACGCAAAACCTTCTTCTTTTGAGTGAGTGACAAATAATGCACTCATAGCCTGTTTTTTTAATAATAGGCGGATCTCTTTAATCAACTTAAAACGGACATGCTGATCAAGATTAGAAAAGGGTTCATCCAATAACATTAATTCTGGTTGATATGCTAATGCTCGTGCAATTGCAATTCTTTGTTGCTGGCCACCCGATAATTGATGCGGAAAACGCAAAGCATATTCATTTAATTTCACTAAAGATAAAACTGATTCAACGGCTTTTTGCTTTTCTAATTTTGTCATTTTGGTTAATGAAAAAGCAACATTATCAAATACATTGAGGTGTGGAAACAGTGCGTAATCTTGAAAAATTAGCCCTACTTTTCGGTTTTCTGGTGACTCGCTAATCGTGTCATTATCTACGATACGATCATTAATAATCACCTCACCAGTGACTTTTTCTTGTAACCCCGCAACAGCTCGTAATAAGGTCGTTTTCCCACAACCACTTTCACCTAATAGACAAACAATTTCATTGTTTTGTAAGCTAATATTAAGATTTTTTAAAATGTGATTTTTTTGGTAAAAACAGTTTAAATTTTTAACCACTAACGCAGACATTATCAGTCCTTCTCTAATAAACGATTAACAACAATAAAAGGTATAAGCCCCATGAATACAATCAGCAGAGCAGGTAATGCAGCATGTTCTATCATCTCATCAGAAACAAACTGGTAAACATAAGTTGCTAATGTTTCGAAATTAAAGGGACGCAATAAAAGTGCAGTGGGTAGTTCTTTCATTGATTCAATAAAAACAAGAATGAAGGCGGTCAACATTCCTCTTTTAATAAGCGGTAAATTAACTCGTCTAATGGTTTGTAATGTACTTTGTCCTAATGAACGAGAAGCAAGATCAAGCGAAGGAGAAACCTGTGCCAAACTGCTATCAATACTGCCGACGGCAATCGCACTAAAACGCATTAAATAACCAAAAACAAGAATAAAAAGTGAGCCAGAAAAAATCAACCCTACACGAGAAAATCCATAATCAACTAATAATCGATTAAACCATAAATCTAAACTAGTAAAGGGAATCAGGACCCCGATAGCAATCACAGTACCAGGTACGGCATAACCTAATGATGATAGTCTGATCGACATCTTAGCGAGTATTCCAGGACTTAAACGTTGATAAAAATTAACCAATATCGCAACCACTAAAGCCAAAGACGCCACTATAATAGCAAGCCAAAAACTATTTAACGTATATTGCCACAACTTGCTATTTAACGATTCTGAAAAATACCCAAACGCATAATAAAAAAGCACTGCCATTGGTAAGATAAACGCAAAGAATAATAAGCCCCATAAAAAAGTAAATACAGCCCATTTTTTCCAACCGAATAATACAAAACGTAAATCCGTATGAGTTGCACCATTACGTTGATATATTTTCTGTTGTCGTCGGCTATAGCTTTCTAAGCTGATAAGAATCACTAACACTAACAACATAATTGATGAGATTTTAGCGGCGGTTGTTAGGCTGCCAAGTTCAAGCCAAGTATCATAAACCGCCGTTGTCAGTGTATTGACAGCAAAATAATTAACGGTTGCAAAGTCCCCTAATGTCTCCATCGCAATCAGTGATAAACCAACCGCTAATGCCGATCGTGAAAGCGGAAAAGAAACACGCCTAAAGGCTTGTATCGGTGATAACCCAAGATTTCGAGCGGCTTGGAATAAGCCACCAGACTGACCAAGAAATGCGCCGCGCAACAATAAATATAAATAGGGGAACAAAGACAAACTTAAAATAATGATCGCACCATTTATAGTACGAATATCAGGAAAATAATAATCACTGCTTAATTGCCAATTCATCCATTCCCTTAAGAAATGTTGAACGGGTCCACTAAAGTCTAATAAATCAGTATAAACTATCGCAACAATATAGGGAGGAAGCGCCAGTGGTAACATCAGAGCCCACTGCAATATACTGCGCCCAGGAAATTCACAGCAAGCAATAAACCAAGCACTGGGTAATGCAAAACAGAAACTGAATAGCAATACCCCTGCAATCACAGTCAGTGTTGTGCGTGTATAATCCAATAAAACTGTATCAAGAATATGCTGAAAACTTCCGTTCTCATCAACAGAAAAAGCACTCATTACGAGTGCTAATATTGGCATCACTAATAAAAAAGTTACTCCAAGTGGAAGTAACTTATAAATCGAAAATGTTTTAGAGATCAAACTTCACTTCATCCAATAATTTAACAGCAGTTTGGTGATGTTTTGCAATATCTGAAAGAGGTATTGTATCCGCTTTAAATTGTCCCCATGATGCAACTAATTTAGACGGTTTTACACCTTCTTTCACTGGGTATTCAAAATTCACTTCTGCATACATCTGTTGTGCAATATCACCTGATAAGAATTCCATTAATTTAATGGCATTCTCTTTATTTGGCGCGTATTTAGTTAATACTATACCACTGACATTAACATGTGATCCCGTTGTTTTTTGATTTGGGAAATTAATATTAACAGATTCAGCCCAGCTCACTTGTTTTGGGTCCGCTAACATTTTTCCTAAGTAATAGCTATTACCTAATGCATAATCACAAAGACCATCTTTTATCGCTTTAACTTGTCCACGATCGTTGCCTTGAGGTTTACGAGCAAGATTAGCTTTTACACCTTCTAGCCATACTTTAGCATCTGCTTCCCCTTCGTGAGCAATCACTGAAGCCACTAAAGAAACATTATATGGATGTTTACCAGATCGGGTACATACCTTGCCTTTAAATTCAGGTGTTGCTAAATCTTGATAAGTCACATCAACAGGGCCAACACGATCAACAGAAGAATAAATATTACGTACACGCGTTGTTAATGCAAACCATTCATTATTAGGGTCACGATATTGGCTTGGAATATTTTTATTCAAAAGCTCACTATCAACTGATTGCGTTAATTCATCGTCTTTTAATTGTGCAAGACGGCTAATATCTGTTGTTAACACTAAATCAGCAGGTGAAAGTTCACCTTCACGTTTAACTCGTTCAATCAGACCTTTGCTGGCAAATAATATATTAACTTTAACACCCGTTTCTTGAGTAAATTTTTTCATAATCGGTTCAATCAAAAAAGCTTGGCGATAAGAATAAATATTAACTTCTTCAGCAAATGTTGAAAGTGAAGCTGCCGTCAATGTGATTAAAGCAACGCTTTGAGTAAAGAATTTTTTAGCAAACATATTACCTATCCAAATAGTAGTGATTAATTTACAAACATTGTAATGATAATGATTCGTGTTTGCAATGATTTATTGGAATGTTTATAACATCGTTGATCCTGATTGCTCGCTAAGCGTATAATTTTAAGTATACTGACAAGAAATTTACTATAAGAGGCACATAACTATGGAAAAAATAATACAAGAAGTAATGAGTGCGGTAGGTGGCGCTGAGAATATTAACAATTGCACTAATTGCCTTACTCGTCTGCGTTTATTATTAAAAGATGAAAGTTGTGTTGAAACAAAACAAGTTAAAGCGATTAAGGGCGTATTTGGTGTTGTTCAAGCAGATGGCCAATATCAAATAGTATTAGGTCCAGGAAAAGCACAAAAAGCAGCTGAGTTGCTAAAAAAACAAATTGCTTAAATAATTTGCTATAAACCATGTCGAGGGTGTCGATGACATGGTTTATAAAAAATATTCAGTTATGCTGGTAATGTAATGCCTTGATCTTTCATTCTCGCCAACTTATATCTCAAGGTGCGAGGGCTGATACCTAATGACTCTGCAACATCTTTACGCTTACCGGCACAATTCTTAAGTGCTTGAAGAATAATTTTTTGTTCTTGATCTTTTAAACCTTTCCCAAGTACCGCAGACTCTGCAACAGGTTCATCAATCACTTCTAAGGCCTCACTGCTCGACGCTTGATCATCAACTTCAACTGGCTCGACTGTTGAACAAATATGCTCAAATTGTATATCTTCTAAAATTAAAGACTGTACGTCAATTTTTTGACCGTTACATAAAATTAAGGCTCGTTGCATAACATTGTCTAATTCACGCACATTACCTGGCCATGGATAAGCTAATAATAATGATTTAGCGTCCTCGCTGAGCTCAGGAATAGGTTGGGATTGCTCTAAAGCATGACGTGATAATAAATGAGCCGCCAGTGGTAAAATATCACCAATACGTTTATTTAAAGGAAGCCACTGCATGGGAAATACATTTAAACGGTAATAAAGATCTTCTCTGAAAGTGCCATCTTCCACCGCTTTTTTCAAATCTCGGTTACTCGTGGCTAATACACGAATATTGAGTTTAATAGTTTTACGAGAACCCAATCGTTCAACTTCTCTTTCTTGCAAAACTCTGAGTAATTTAACCTGTAATTCTAATGGCATTTCACTGATTTCATCTAATAAAATAGTACCATCTTGCGCTTGTTCAAATTTTCCAGGACAGGCTTGTATCGCACCCGTAAAGGCACCCTTTTCATAGCCAAAAAGCGTAGCCTCAAGCATAGTATCTGGAATAGCACCGCAGTTTATTGCCACAAAAGCTTCTGCACTCCGTGAAGACTGGTCGTGTAAATAACGCGAAAGTACTTCTTTACCGCTACCACTTGGACCAGTAATCATCACCGACGCATCGCTTAGTGCAACTTTTTCTGCCATTTTGAACATTTTTTTAGTGCTCGCATCCCCATAGATAGGCGTGCAAGACTCAACTTTATTAACCGGCGCATAACGACTGACTTGGCTTAATAAGACTTCAGGTGAAAATGGCTTGGCTAAATAATCAATGGCACCATCTCGGATTGCATTCACTGCATCACCAATGGTTGCATAAGCCGTCATTAATAAAACCGGTAAACTAGGAAATTTATCTTTAATATTTTGTAGCAAGGTAATGCCAGACATGCCACCCATTTGAATATCGCTGATGACCATGTCAAAACTCTGTTGATTTAATGCAACTAAGGCAGCTTCTCCACTATCAACTTCAACACACTGATAACCCGCTAATAATAAAGTATCAATGAGCGCTTCTCGTAAGCCTGAATCATCTTCAACGACTAATAATTTACCTTGAGACATATTAACCCCCTACCACTTTATTCACCGTGACATCTTTATAATCATCAACACGATAGTCACCAATACGATGTAACGGTAATACCAATGTGAAACAGCTACCTTTAGAAAATTCAGACTTCACTTCCACGGTACCTTTATGTGCTTGAGCAATTGACTGAACAACCGCTAATCCAAGCCCAGTGCCCTGCTGTTTGGTGGTATAAAAGGCTTCCATAACTTTAGCAATATTCCCTTTTTCAATACCTGGGCCATTATCCATCACTGATATCTCTACTTTGTCTTCGCCACGTAACTGTGCACTGATATATAGTTTTACGCCTTTTCCCGCGGCCTCTACGGCATTAGAGATAAGATTTGTTACCGCACTCGCTAAGGCACTTTTATTCGCCATAATAAGCAAATCAGGATCAGGTAAACGACACTGTAAATGGCCATCAACTTGTTGCAACATCGTTTCGCTGGCATCTTGTACTTCTTCAAGTAAGGTCAGCACTGATACTTCTTCGATAATTTTTTGATCTCCACTTCGCGCAAAAAGCAACATATCGTTTACCTGAGTTTCTAAATCATTTAAACGATTCATTAATTTACTTTGGAAACGCGAACGGGAGCTTTCTGTTAATGTTTTATTGGCAAGGTTTGCCCCATATAACATAGCAGCAGAGAGTGGTGTTCTGATTTGATGAGCTAAGGATGCGACCATTTTTCCTAATGAAGAAAGACGTTTTAGTTTGGCTACATGCTCTTGTAATTGACGCGTATCTGTCAGGTCTGTTAATAAAATAAGTTGCCCAGGCTGACCTTTCAAAGAAGAGATTGATAATTGTATACGTCGACCATTTTTCAGTGAGATCTCATGACCGTCATCATTTTTAGGTGCAAATGAACGACCTATAATTTCACTCCACATAATACCTTCAAGTGGCTCACCAAGCAGTGACAAGGCAACACGATTCGCTTGCTCAATAACACCATTGCCATCAATCACAATCAAACCAGAAGGTAATTCATTATAGAGTTGCTCTCTGTAAGCTGCTTGTGCGCGCAATTGTTTAAGCTCGCCAAAAAAAAGCTCTTGCTCAAGTGCTACCCGTGGCACTTCATTTTGCGGAATGTTTTTTGAGTTAAAATTAGTCATGTTGTTACCTGCTTAAAATATGCTCTTAACAAGCTGTTAAGCAGTATTTATGCCAACAAGAAATTTCATTTTATTAACATAGCCTTAAAGCCTATCCGCCACAAAAATGACAGCTAAAAAAGCCCAAATTAATGGGCTGTAATATTGTGAACTTTGTTTCGTGGTCAATGGACTGTGACTTTGACTTTGAACTTACTAAAAGCTGACCGCTAATAGCTAACGGCTGTTTTTTTTAACCGCTAATGACTGACGACTTTCTATTAGCCCTCTTTATTGATACCATATTTTTTCATTTTTTCAACTAGGGTGGTACGACGCATTGACAATAAATCGGCAGCATGAGAAACAACACCATCTTGAGTATCTAAGGCTTGTCGAATCATTTCAATTTCAAACTCTGTAATTTTATCTTTTAAATTCATACCTTCACTAGGTAAGTGTCCTAGGAATCCTTGAGACTCTTCAAACGTTTCAGATTCATCTGCAACTAGTGGCGCATCTCCGAACATGCCACATAAAGCATCCCTTTCTGCAAGGAACTCTTCTTCTTCACTGTATTGTATTTGCTCAACAGAGTCGCCTTGAGCATCCACGTAACGATATTTAATAGGTAGGTCACTTAAATCTACAATCCTATTAGGATGTAGAATCAGTAATCGTTCTAACAAATTAGATAGCTCTCGCACATTACCGGGCCAGTTATGTTGCATCAGGGAGTCTAACGATCGCTGCGTAAAACGTAATGTTGCTTTATGATCCTCTTCAAGTCGTGATAACAACTCTTGTAATAAAAGCGGAATGTCTTCTTGTCGGTCTCGAAGCGCAGGTTTTTCAATAGGAAAAACATTAAGTCGATAATAAAGATCTTCTCTGAACTCCCCTTTTTCAATCAACTCTTCTAAATTACGATGGGTAGCTGCGATTACGCGCACATCTGCCTGTATCGACTTAGTGCCCCCGACTCGTTCAAAGGTGCGCTCCTGTAAAACACGCAATAGTTTTACTTGCATCGGCATCGGCATATCACCAATTTCATCAAGGAATATTGTGCCTCCCGAAGCTAATTCAAAACGTCCTTTACGAGCAGAAAAAGCCCCCGTAAAAGAGCCTTTCTCATGACCAAAAAGTTCACTTTCTAATAGTTCAGCTGGAATTGCACCACAGTTTATCGGTACAAAAGGTCCTTTTTTACGATTAGAGACTTCATGAATAGCACGTGCAACCACTTCTTTACCTGTGCCAGATTCGCCTAAGATAAGTACATTGGCTTTGCTATCAGAAACTTGTTCTATTAGATAGCGAATTTCTTGAATGCGTAAACCACGCCCGACCAAGGATTTAGTGAGGTAGCTATTGGCTTTTTGTAATTTTTTACCAGGATTATGAAATGATTGGCAATAATGCAACAACTGCGTCAGTTGCTTATAAACGATAGGTAAATTCAACACACCAAGATGGTTATTTTTAAGCTCTGATTCATTTTCTTCAAGCGTCAGAAAGGGAATTTGAGTAAAGTTGCTTAAAAATGATTGCGCATCTGGCCCTCCATAAATGACAGCCAGAGGGGTGCAATCGTTAATTTGATTTAATAAATCATCTCTTGCAACCACTTCGCATTGTTCGCCAACAAAATGCAATACTGTGGTTATAATTTCAGACTGTTTAGGCTCAATGTCAACCAAATAAACAGGGGCTCTCTGCTGCATAAAATTCACTCTTAAAATGTAATTATGGGCAAGTTTAGGACACTTTTTAAGAATTGCATATTAATAAAGTCAAAAACATGACGATGACCATAAAATGGCACATGCATGACAGCTTGTTTAATAAGGAAAGAATAGTATTGTTAACTAACAATAAAAAATTGGAACAAATATTGCTAATTCATATTAATTCGCTGCTACATTGCACTAAATCATAATATTGCGTCAAAGAACACGCGCTTATGAGTAAAAAATGATGCAATTATAGAAAGCAGACGTAAACTATCCTATATATAAATAAATAGTAGTAAGGAAACGCATTATGCGCCGTTCAATCCAGCAATATCAAAATTCGAATATGACTCACATTGAGCAAGCCGATCCTCACACGCTGATCTCATTGGTCATGCAGCATATACTTGGTAATATAGCAGCAGCAAAGGGCGCGATGTCTCGCAAAGATTTTCAAAACAAAAGTAAAGCAATTTCTAAAGTGATTGGTCTGATTGGTGAATTGCAAGATAGTTTAGACATGGAAAAAGGTGGCGAGTTATCAATTAACCTATTCAATTTATATGCTTATATGAATACCCAAGTCACCAAGGCGAATATGACTAATGACCCAGAGTTATTAACAGAAGTCGCTAGCCTCATTACCGAAATTAAATCAGGTTGGGACGGTATTCCGCAAGATATTCGTCAACAGTATAATAAGTAGCACTATGAGTAATACACAACACAAAATAAAGCAACTATTTAAGCTCTTAGAAGAACTAGAGCAGGATTTGATAGCGCAAGATGGTAAAAAGTTTCAGATGACTGAAATGCGTTTTTCTGACGGTCTAAAAAGTTTATTAGATAGCAATAAACATCATTTAGAAGATATGCTGGAAGATTTAATTTTATTAAACAAAACAATTGCTATCATTCAAAAAAAATCAGAGCAAAGTTTAACCCAGCTTAGAGAACAAACATTGCAACATAAGCGCAATAAAAACAAAATTAAAGCTTATGGTAAAAACACTTAATAGCCCAATTTAAAAGGACAAGCGTTCAATGCCTTCAACTCTTAGCCTTATTGGCCGCACCGAGCCGTTATTATTAACTGATATAAAAACACATGAAGCCGAGCTTATTGATAAAGTATCTTCAAGCTCCTTTCTAGTATTAGGCGCAGCCGGCACAATTGGCCAAGCTGTTATTAAAGAAATTTTTAAACGTTCCCCTAAAAAGTTACATGCCGTTGATATTAGTGAAAATAATTTAGTTGAACTTGTTCGCGACATTCGGAGCTCTTTTGGCTATATCGAAGGCGACTTTCAAACCTTTGCGTTAGATATTGGCTCTATAGAATATGATGCCTTTATTGAATCTGACGGGCAATATGACTATGTATTAAATCTTTCAGCTTTGAAACATGTTAGAAGTGAAAAAGATGCCTTCACTTTAATGCGCATGATAGATGTTAATATTTTTAATACGGAAAAGACCCTCTCCCAATCTATTGCTAAAGGTACTAAAAAATATTTTTGTGTCTCAACTGATAAAGCGGCTAACCCAGTTAATATGATGGGAGCCTCAAAACGTATTATGGAAATGTTCTTAATGCGACGTAGTACAGATATATCTATTTCAACGGCGCGTTTCGCTAACGTCGCCTTCTCAGATGGCTCTTTATTACATGGTTTTAATCAACGACTTCAAAAACATCAACCCATTGTTGCTCCCAAAGATATCAAACGCTATTTTGTCACACCTCAAGAATCAGGTGAATTATGTTTAATGTCTTGTTTATTTGGGCAAAATAGAGACATTTTTTTCCCAAAATTAAGTGATGCTTTACATTTGGTTTCTTTTGCAGATATCGCAACCAAGTACCTTCAACAACAAGGCATTGAACCGTACTTATGTGAATCAGAAGAACAAGCTAGAACATTAGCTAAAACACTTCCTCAACAAGGTAAATGGCCCTGTTTATTTACTAACAGTGATACAACGGGTGAAAAAGATTTCGAAGAATTTTATACCGACCAAGAATCACTTGATATGGAGCGTTTTGAACATCTAGGTGTCATTAAAAACCAAGCACTTTACGATTCAGCATTGCTAGTTCAATTTGAAAAAAAAATAAAAGAAATGAAATTAGCCAAAGCTTGGACAAAAGAGCAAATCATTGCATTGTTTTTCCACTTATTACCTGATTTTGCTCATCAAGAAACCGGTAAATATTTAGACAGTAAAATGTAAGGTGTCAGATATGAATCAGACTCTCACTAATTTTATTCGCAATATTTATCAGACAACAGGTCCCATCCCTTTACATGCCCCCTCTTTTTTAGGTAATGAAAAAGCATATGTACTCGATACTATCGATAGCACTTTTGTTTCAAGTGTCGGAAAATATGTCGATGAATTTGAAAGGCATATGGAAACTTATACCGGTAGTCCTAAAGCAGTTGCAACGGTAAATGGCTCTGCCGCATTACACACTGCACTCTATATGTCAGGTGTAAAAGCGAATGACTTAGTGATAACTCAAGCACTTACTTTTGTCGCAACCTGCAATGCTCTTTATCACATTGGGGCAGAGCCCATTTTTATAGATATCTCTTCAGTCAGTTTGGGGTTATGTCCCACCGCCACCGCTGAATATCTGGACATGAATGCGACGTTGAATTCAAAGGGGGACTGCATTCATAAACTAACAAGGCAACGAATAAGAGCAATGATGCCTATGCACACCTTTGGTCACCCTGTTGAATTAGATGAACTTTTGGCAATGTGTCTGAAATGGAATCTCACACTAATAGAAGATGCGGCAGAAAGCTTAGGCTCTTTTTATAAAGGCCAACATACTGGAACAGTAGGTGATTTTGCTGCAATTAGTTTTAATGGCAACAAAATAATTACTACTGGAGGGGGCGGTATGGTGCTATGCAAAAACTCACAAGACGGATTACATGCTCGACATATTACAACCACAGCAAAAGTCCCCCATCCTTATGAATTTTATCATGATGAAGCAGGATTTAATTATCGCTTACCTAATATCAATGCTGCATTAGGTTGTGCACAAATGGAAATGCTACCTGAGTTTATTAAACAAAAAAGAGCATTAGCAAAACAATATCAAACCTTTTTTTTAGGATCTGATTTCAAGTTTGTGGTTGAACCTGAATATGCACAGTCGAATTATTGGTTAAATGCCGTCATTTGCCCAGATATTAATAGTCGCAACCAACTATTAAAATCAACCAATGAGCAAGGTATTATGACCAGGCCAGTGTGGCAATTAATGCATAAGTTACCGATGTTTAAAAATTGCTTGAAAGGTAGCCTCATCATTTCTGAACATGTTGAAAAGCACCTTGTAAATTTGCCTAGTTCATCTATTTTATTTAAAAGTTAAGGATTAAAGATGCAAGTATGCGTACTTGGAAGTGGGCAAATGGGGACTGGTATAGCTTCCTTATTGGTACAATCCTCTCACATTAATCGCATTATTTTATGGGGGAGATCAAGTTCTGCATTAGAGAAATCCTATATTAGAATAAAAAAAGAAGTAAGACGTTTTACAAAAAATAGTACCTTTTCTCAAGATGAATTATTAACAAAATTACAATTAACTTGTAAGTTATCTGATATTTCAAGTAGCGATTATTGTATTGAAGCGATTGTTGAAGATTTAAACAGTAAATGTAATTTATTAACTTCTGCCTCAAAATTTTTATCGAATGAAACTATCATTGCCACAAATACATCTTCGCTTTCAATCACTGCTTTATCGATGCATGTAAATACACCGGAAAATGTAATTGGTATGCATTTTTTTAACCCAACATCTATGATGAACCTTATTGAAATAGTTAAAGGCTTAAATACAGCCCCAAATACTGTTGACTGTGCGATTAAATTAGCAAAAATGGTAAAAAAAGAACCTGTTTTTGTGAATGAATCACCTGGTTTTATTGTAAATAGAATGCTAATTCCAATGATCAATGAAGCAATTTCAATTTATGCCGATGGCGTTGCAACTATTGAAGACATTGATAAAGCAATGAAGTTAGGTGCTAATCATCCTCTTGGTCCCATGGCACTTGCAGATTTAATTGGTACCGACGTGTGTTTATCAATTATGGAGACCTTGCATTTTGAAACCGGAGATCCAAAATATAGAGCTCACCCTTTATTAAGGCAATATGTCAGAGCGGGTTATTTAGGCAGAAAAGTTAAACAAGGATTTTACAAATATTAAGGTGTTTCCATGAAAAAAATTGCAATTTTTGGATGTTCAGGTTTTGCCCTCGAGGTCGCTGATGTGTGTCATGCAATGGGTTACAAAAATATAGTACTGTTATCGCAAAATGAAGAAATAGGTCAAATTAATGGGCTTGAGATCAAATCCGAAAATGATATTGAATATTTAAGTAAGAATGAATTTGTATTCGCAATTGGCATCGGAAATGGCTCAATTAGAAAAAAAATATCTGAGAAATATGCATATCTCTATTTCCCTAACCTGATACATCCCTCTGCAATTTTTGGATTAAATCAAAAAGAAATATTTAATGAACACATTGGAAATATCATTACTGCAGGTGTAATTTTTACCAACGGTATCAAAGTTGGAAATTATGGACTATACAATTTGAATAGCACAATCGGTCATGATTGCATTATTGAAGACTTTGTATCTATCATGCCTTCAGTAAATGTTTCTGGTAATGTTCATTTAAAAAATAGTTGTATGCTGGGTGTAGGGGCTGTAATCCTACAGGGAGATACAAATAAGAAACGTATTGTAGGAGAGCACTCACTTGTTGGTGCTCAATCTTTAGTAACAAAAGATGTCTCTGCACATTGCACTGTTTTTGGTGTTCCAGCTAAGGTAATCAAACATTAAATGCATCAGATATCAAATAGTACAGAAGTTTGTTTTTTAACAACAGTATTTCCAATGCCGATTGATTTTTTATATGATTTTTTTGACTCCCTCGATCAACAAAGCTATAAGTCATTTGATCTGATTATCGTTAATGATGGGAATCAAGATTTGGAAATGCTAATAAAAAAGTATAACTTGATACATGCAATAGTCATTCCTGCAGGTGAAAGCCCAATAGATAATAGAGAGATCATGATCCGTTTTGCTATCAAAAATAAATACAAAATTGCAGTATTTGGTGATAGTGATGATAAATTTAGTGAGAACCGAATAAGTGTTGCTGTCGAAAAACTACAATCCGTTGATATTATCGTTAACGATCTAAATACATTTACCGGGTCAAAATTAATTCAAAGTTATTATTTATCCAACCGAGTTATTAATGAGGAACATATCCATATTAACAATATTCTTGAATATAATATCTTAGGGTTATCTAACACAGCGGTAAACATATCGATTCTTCAAGGGTTAACATTTCCATTCGACAAAAATGTCATTGCATTAGATTGGTATCTTTTTTCTATATTATTATCGCAAAACGTACTTGCAAGTTTCACCAATAAAAGTGTGACCTACTATCGTCAACATGAGAACAATATTGCAGGAATGGGTATTATCAATGATGATTCAATTAAAAAAACAATTTTAGTAAGAATACAACATTACCAAGCATTATCTCCTTACATTGCAATGGCAAATGAACTCAAGAATGAAATGATCACACTACAAAAAGACGAAATAAAACAAAACACTTTACTTAATCAGATTAAGAAAAAACAACCATTCCCATTGTGGTGGGAACTGTAAAGGCAATATTAATGAAAATAACACAAAATAAAGAACTAAAAAACTTTACTAAACCGTATGTTATAGCTGAAATTGGAGCGAACCATAATGGTGATATGAAGTTAGCCAAACAACTTATCATCGAAGCAAAAAAAACGGGCGCGGATTGTGTTAAGTTTCAAAGTTGGACAACTGAATCAGTTTTTGCTCAAAAAAAATATGATGATAATTATTTCATTGCAGATGATTATCGTAATAGGACTGATTTCACATTAAAAGAAATAGTACAAGCTTACTCTATTTCTGAGTCTGAATTACTAGAAATGAAAGCCTTTGCCGATGAAATTGGCATCGATTGTTCGTCCACCCCTTTTAGTAAAGCTGAGGCGGACTTTTTGGTTGAAAAGCTAAAATCTCCTTTTATTAAAGTCGCGTCAATGGACTTAAATAACCTACCTTTTCTCACCTATCTGGCTCAAAAAAAATTACCTATTATCATTTCAACGGGACTAAGCGAATTACATGAAATAGACAAAGCGATTAAAGCAATAGAAGCGACAGACAATTATCAAATTTGTATATTACATTGTGTTGCCACCTACCCACCAGACGATAGCGATGTTAACTTAAATAATATTAAAACCTTAATGAAGATTTATCCTGACTATCCAATTGGTTTTTCAGATCATACTATTGGCATCGACATTCCATTGGCATCAGTCGCATTAGGTGCTTGCCTTATTGAGAAGCACTTTACTCTCGACAAAAATATGCAAGGTTGGGATCATAAAGTCTCTGCCACAAAAGATGAAATGGCAGCTATTGTAAGCGGTGCAAAAAGAATTAATGATGCCCTAGGTAATTTTAGGATTTCAGCAACCGAATCAGATGAGAAAAAAGCTGAATTTAGACGAAGTATCGTATTAACAAGATCAATGAATAGAGGGGAGGTTATTTCATTAACAGACATAGACTACAAACGTCCAGGCACGGGCTTAAAGCCAGAAATGACCTCTTTTCTTGTCGGTATGAAAATTAATAAAGACTTAGGGTTTGATCATATTCTCACGAAAGAGGATCTCATTTAATGATAGCGATTATACCAGCAAGATCCGGGTCTAAAGGCTTGCCGGGCAAAAATATTAAGCTATTAAATAATAAACCCATGATTGCCTATACTATTGAAGTCGCACTTGCTTCTTCATATATCACTAAGGTTATTGTTTCTACTGACGATATTGAAATATATGAAATAGGCTTAAAATATGGAGCGCAGCATACCTTTCTTCGCCCAAGCGAATTAGCCCAAGATACCTCATTAGCAGTTGATACTTACCTCTATACATTAGATAGACTTGAAAAAGAATTTGCTTATAACATTGATGATTTCATTGTATTACAACCCACATCACCATTACGTAATACAGCAGATATCGATAATGCTATCGCAATTTTTTATAAAAAAAATGCAGACTCGGTAATCAGTTATTGCCAGGAACACCATCCTATTTGTTGGCATAAGTATGTTGAAAATGATGGCAGACTAAAAAACATTTTTCCTGAATCCTTGAAGAATAGACAAGATAATCAACCGAGCTATTATCCAAATGGTGCTATCTATGTCTTCAAAACACAATTAATAAAACAAAAAAAGTACTATTCAGATAATACCTTTTCATACTTAATGCCTAGAAATCGTTCTGTCGATATTGATAACTTAGAAGACTTTCAATACGTGGAGTTTTTAATGGAGAGAAATAATGCTTAATGCTTTTACTTTAACCCCAGAAAGTACCCTGTATGAAGCGATTCAAAGTTTAGATGATGCTGGTATAGGTTTCTTGGCTTTTATTGATGAAAACCAACACCTGATAGGCATTTTAACCGATGGAGATTTACGAAGAGGCATTTTAAACAAAAAAACAGAGCTGATTGATATTATCAATACCTCTCCCACTACAGTTCAATACAATACACCGAAAAGAAATATTATTGCTAAATTGAAACACCTTCATCGTCGACATATGCCACTTGTTGATAATAATAATATTTTTAAAGGCGTTTTTTCACTTAATGATATTGAGTTTGCCTCAAAAAATAACCCAGTTATTATTATGGCGGGTGGTTTAGGAAGTCGCTTAGGTGAATTAACCAAAGAAACACCCAAACCAATGTTACATGTTGGCGATAGACCTATGCTCCGTCATCTTGTTGAGCAGTTTAGAGATCAAGGTTTTAGACACTTTATATTTTGCTTGAACTATAAAAAAGAAGTTATACGCGAATATTTTGATTCAGGCGAAAAGTTAGGTGTGAATATTCAATATGTGATAGAAAAAAAACGTTTAGGGACAGCTGGTGCATTGAGCCTATTGCCCTCAGAAATAACCAAACCTTTCTTTGTTGTTAATGCTGACGTATTAACCAATATAGACTTTAATACGCTACTCGATTTTCACATAGAAAACAGTAATGTTGCCACTATGTGTGTTCAACAGTTTGAACAAAAAATCCCTTATGGTGTAGTAGTCAGTGATGAAAAGAAGAATATTCTCGATATTAAAGAAAAACCAAGTACTACTTTTAATGTTAATGCTGGTATCTATGTTTTAAATCCAGAGACTCTAAACTCAGTCCCCAAAAATACTTTTTTTGATATGCCAACGCTTTTTCAAAATCTCATCGAGAAAAAACAAAATTGCCGAGCGTTCAACTTACAAGATTATTGGTTAGATATCGGACAAAAAAGCGAGTTAAATCAAGCGAATAAAGATATGAGTAATTATTGCCAATAAATCGTAAACATATTAACTGATAGCACTTGTGTTGATATCTTCAAATTTGCTAGCAAAAACACCATTTTCAATTCTTAAGCAAGGAATTTCAGATAGTATTGGATAAACAACTAAAGCTTCAGGGCTGTATAATGCACCATCAACTTCTTTCAGTGGGCTCTTATATTTTGGGCAGGCGAATGGACTATCAGGAAGTACAACATCGACGTTTTTATAAATAATAGTTATTGCGGTAGGGTTTAACTTATTGCCAGAACAAGTGATTAAATCATGCTTAATCACTTCATATCCCAAACCAGAGGCGATATTGACAAGGTTTTTACAATACCCATGGGAGTCCATTCGTCGACGAGCCTCTTCAGAAGCTAATTCATAAGCGGGTTCAAATAATATGATGTACTTTCTCGCTACGCGATAAAGCTCACGTAAAATAGCTTTTTCATTACCACCATTTGGCTCTATTGAGTGAGATGTATAAACTACATCTACAGAACTATCAAGGAAAGGTATGTTAAATAAATCACCTGTACAAAGGATGCTATTGTGTATATTTTGTTCTTTTAACCATTTTTTAGCATAAGCCACTCTGGACCAACTGATATCGAAACCGTAGTTTTTAATATAACTTCCAATATTTTTCAACACCCCAGAAAGCGTGGTAGCTTCCCCTACTCCAGCTTCTAATATCGACTCAGGATGACACAATGCTAGAATTTCTTGAGCAATTTCTTGCGAATATTTAGCTTTTTGTTCCGCGATTACGCAGTTCTTTAATAAATCAATATAACTCCCAGCTTGTATATCATAAGATATTTCAATAATTTCAGAGGTATTATGTGCGACATTCATTTCTTGACGCAACCAAGCACTAATATTTTCCCCTTGCTCGTAACGCTTTTTTATTTCAGAAGGTTTAATCATTATTTAGTCATTTGGGTAAAGTTTAAAATTCAATTAGTATCGAGCATCTTTATTATAATGTTCAAATAAATCGCTGAGTAACCATGCTAAATGCTCATTCATCTTAATAATGCAATATTTAATATAATGATCTTGTTTCTCAATATCAGCATAAGAATAAGCATTACTCATAATATAAGCTTGCATATAATTTAACGTACCACTTATAAAGCGCTTAAATAATAATTTAACACTCTCTTCATCAGCATCTACAAATTTAAACTGCTTAGCAAAGGCGTTTGCTAATTCAATACGTGATGTAACATTTTCTGTCGTAGCAATTAATGCGTTTATGTAATGGGTAAATGTGGGTAATAACAAAAGGAATTGTTTAGAGAAATCTACATTTTGATAATCTTGATTCTCGAAACTATCTTTTAGAAAGCCTTTGATTATATGAATTTTATCTTTGAGAGGTTTGAAGTTTGGTAAATCATCAATAGAACAAGTCGTCGATAATGCGACTTTTGCTCCGTCACTGGTGTTAACGCAAAGCACATCTAGATTAGCCTGTAGTAGTAATTCTAAAGACATTCTTGATTGGTCAAATGCTTGAGTGGTAAATACGTCACCTCCAAAGTTACCTGGCACTTTAAAATCAGCTTGCGTTTTTACCTTATCAAGGCCTTTATTGTCTTTATAATACAAGCTATCTTTTGAATGATGATGATCCTCTAATTTAAACCCATAATCGATACCAAATAAATACAAACTTTTAAATCCCATGGCAGTCATCACTGCTGTTGCAGCATTAGTTACAGTTGGGTTGCAATACATGATTTCTGCATATTGTTTTGCAAGATACGATTGAATAAAAGTGGCCCCAAGATCTTTTGGTTTTAAAGCAATATGAGCATTTTTAAAGGCCCCTAAAATCTCTGGGTAAACATTGTTTAAGCAAATAAGGTCGATATTTTTTAATTTTTCTTGATGCCCTGCTCTTTGTATCCAAGTATACATAGCTACAGGTCGTTCTTGCTCAATATGAATATCCGGAATAATTCCGTTGTCTAATAGAGGCTTCAATGAGGTTCCACAGGATACAATAATAGCGTTATTTTGGTTTGCTTTTAATAACTCAAAACTATAATCAAGGGAGGGGCCATTACCAACAATAAAAACTGGTTGCTGACGTTTTTTATATTTTGCCGTTGCTAGAATGGTCGGGTATTTATTATACTTATAATTACTTAAAGTATGCGTCATTCCAACTATTTCATCTTCCGCAAACCCCCAGCCTTGTACAAAACGATAACCCAATTCATGTACCATTTTAAAGGCGCCGTCATTTTTTTCACTTAGATAATGACGGTATAAGTGCATTTTAGCGATATTAAAATAACCAATACGAGACAACATCGACGAAATTTCGTTTATAAAACCGTTACTATTCCCACCAATTTTAAAGGTTAATTCACCGCCATGTATTTTGCAGCTATCGATTAACTTTTTAATATCTATCGTATGTAGTGTGGCATAAAAACAATCAGGTTCAGGTTCGTAAATTAAAGCTGAACGAATGGCAAATTTTTGAAATAAGCTTTCTAAATGATACCCTAAACCACTTCCCATAATTGCTATAAAATCAATCTGTTGATTATTTGCTAAAATATACTGCCGAGAGTCGCCTATATCATTTTCTTTTCTTTTAGCAATGTTCTCCAATACTCTCTCATGCTCAGAAATAAATTTTCCACCTTGCTTGACATCATAAATGGTATGAACTGGCTCATTAATAAATTTTGCAACTTGTTGATTGCTTTCAACCAATGGATTACCTTGATAAACGAATTTGCCATTTGCACTTAAGTTAACCTGCCCCATTTCATCAAAAACTAAATGCACACTTTTAGGTACATAATTTTCATAATACTGATAAATAGCAGGCATCTCTTTTTTTAAGGTCGCCATGTTATGTGAGAAAGTAGCTGAGAGGACTTTTTGTTGAATTTCTAACATTAAATTATTGGCATTCATTTATATGCATCTCTTCATTCAGTTGGTAAGGTCATTATATATTTACAACAAGCAAGTTTCTAACCACATTGTAAAATCAGCGAGATAAAAAGGAAAAATGAGCGTTAAATCGGAGAAAATGAAATATAGGAAGGAAACTGAGAGTTAATACTCTCAGTTTTTACGACTGAAAAAATGAATTATTCGTTAGTATAACCAGGTAAAGCATCTAAGGTTGCCTCTAAGTACGACCGGGTATTATTAAGGCTCGATACAGCAATGTCCATGGCATTAAATTGTGTATAAAGACGTGTTTCAAGCTTATCCATTTTATATAACAAACTTTCTTCTTTTTCTTCATTAAGTGTGATGGTTTTATATAAAGAATCTATTTTACCATCAATAATGCTACCGCTACTGCCAACATCTCCAGTAGTTGAACTCACATTAGTATCTATAATACTAGTTAACATATTGTTGAGCACGGTATTCATACCTTCAGCATAGGTGACTTCACCTCTATCACCTAATGCCCCACCTTCTATCAACAACTTTATGCCTGTAGAATCTCCGCTTTCTGATAATAAGTATTGCCCATCACCATAAGCAACTTCACCATCAATCAAACCTTCGACATTTTCTCCTATGACATTACTAACTTCACCACTTTCTAAACCCAATGTACTCAGATTAGAAGTAATAATAGCCACCATCGAGCTTGAACCATAAGCGTTTGAAGTTATATTAAACACACCATTATCATTCGTAATACTGACACCTAAACCATTTTCAACAAAATTAGAGTCTGAATTAATTTTTGATTGTAATTCAATAATCATTTCATCAACACTGGTATAGCTTTGTTCAGACAGCGTTATATTTCCTGATAAATAACCATCTAAACGCATTGTAAATGTATTATTAGTTGCATCCAACGTCATAGGAAAACTATCAAAAGAAGCTCCCGTTAAAATGCCTTTAGTCGCTAATTTGGTAACTTCAACATCATAAGTTCCAGGCTTAGTCAGACTACTATTATCATCAAAAGTAATAAAAGAATCATTGGCGGCCCCCGAAGCAGTAAAAAAATTAGCGACACTTTCAATATCATTCTCTAAAATATCGGATAACATTGTTTCATCTAGTGACAAAGTACCATCACGATTAGTTAACATCCCCAAATCTGCAAAACTCTGCACTGCCCCACCAATATGCGATAAAGTGGTATTCAACACACCACGCATTTGATTTTTAATATAACGCACCGTTGAATCACCATTTAACGCTCCATCAGATGTACCATCACCACTATAGGCGGTTAAAGTGTTCATTTGAGTAATGGTATTATTATAGTTTTCTACAAATGCTTGTAACTGCTCCTCGACTTGGCTGGTATCTTTATTGATTGTTAACTTAACTGTTTTACCAACTTCAGTTTCCCCGTTAATATTAAGAGTCACACCTTCTATAACACTAGTTATAGCATTACTAGAACGCGTGATTTCAATACCATTCATTATAATTTTGGCGTCTTGAGCCGTTGATGTTTCATTTAAATGCTTGGTAGTAGCTGAGTAAGTAAATGCCGAAAGTCCGGTGGTGTCATCATTTCCACCATCAGTATCAACAACCGTCATTTCCATGGCGTTTTCTTCTCCAGTCTCTTTATTGGTTAATACTAAACGATAATTACTACCATCATTGATAATAGAGGCAGAAACATTATAATCGCCTTCATTAATAGCATCGCGCATTTTATCTAAAGTATTATTTGAAGAGTCAATGGTTAAGGTTTCAATTGCTTGATCAGGATTCACTGAAAAACTTCCATCATCGTTATAAGTACCATAACGAAAAGTAATTTCCCCCGTACCCACTTCAGAAGTTGCTTCAGAATAAGAATTAGCTGAAGAAGTTACAATGGTTTGAGCTTTAGCGCGTTGCTCAACTTCAAATTCCCAACTACCTGACTCTGCTCCTATACCCAGAGTAGTATCAAGAATGTCAGAGTCGCTACTCGTTGCAGTCGCGGCAGAAAAAGTTGAGTTAAGTCCTAGAGAACTAAATGATGACTTAAAGGCCGATAATTCGCTATTTAAAATACCATATGCAGATATCTTAGCAGTAGCTTCTGCTGATGAACTGAGAATTTTACTCTGTGCAGGATCTTTTTCCGCATCAACAATGGCCGTAACAATAGAGTTGATATCAAGGCCAGAGCCAAGACCGGTTGAAGTGATTGAAGACATAACGATTCCTTATTTTCCATATGAGCGACCATTCACAACTCTAATTAAAGCAAGAGTTATACCAACTAATATCAGCTTCGAAGGGTTAGCTTTTTAGTTTATCGTAGCTAAATATTCTTAGCCCAATACTCATAGCTCGATACTCGCGTCTAATAAATTATACTTTTGTATCAAATAAAATACCGACTACATCATCCATTTTTTTACGTAGGACGACAAGTTCCTCTGATGGTATTTGGCGAATAACCTCTTCGGTTTCAGAGTCTTTTACTGAAATAACTTTTTCACCTGAATCTTCATCTATCGAAAAAGATAAATTACGTTGCATACTTTGTAAAAAAGCATTCATTTCTGCAACCGTTTCGCTTACTTCCGTGGAAGACACATCCAGATTTTTCTCTTCTATTTTTTCTTTTTTAAGTTCTTTTTCTATCGCTTCAGATTTAACCGTAGAAGAAACAACAGGTACCTCTTCCGTTTGAGTATTCCTCGTGTTGTCTTTTTCTACCCCCACTAAACCAGAAGGTGATAATGCAATATTAAAATCAGACATATTAACCTCTTCTTTTAGGACTTTATAGCAAAATGGCCCCCTATCACTAGGGAGCCATTAATCAACAAGTTAGCTACCCTAAAGGCTTAGCCAAGAAGTGAAAGTACACTTTGAGCTGACGCATTTGCTTGTGATAACATAGACGTACCTGCTTGTTGTAATATTTGTGACTTGCTCATTTTAGACGTTTCTGATGCAAAGTCAGCATCTTGAATACGTGAATTAGAGGCAGACAAGTTTTGCGATACATTTTCTAAGTTAGAAATAGTAGAGCTTAAGCGGTTTTGGATTGCACCTAAATTCGCTCGCGAGCTACTGATTTTGTCTAAAGCTTCATCAATTTTAGTTAAGCTATCCGTTGCACCTTGCATAGTACTCACATTAGTACCTAAGCTATCAACAACTTTACCACCCATTTCCAGATCCATACCCATTGTAGTCAATGCAGTTTTACGTCCAGCTTGAGTATCCACTCCAGATAATATTTCAACAGCACTGCCATCAGCAGAACTCAGAGTAATAATTTGACCCGCAGTATCATTAATAGAAGCCGTAACACCAGTATCATCTGATAATGCATTAATCGCAATGATAGCTGCATCAGCTGAAGCAGAAATAGTTGCTGCACCAGTATAAGTTAAGTCTTCACCATTAATCGTAATTTTATCAGCGGCAGTAACAGAACCAGCAGCCATTGTAAGGTTCATAGAACCAGCACCATTTGATGTTCTAAAGCCAGATGTATCAGGATTTGCGCCACTGATTTTAATTGGTGTATCATCAGCACTATCTAATGCAACATAACCAGTGTAAGTATCTGCGGTAATACCTGAGCCAGTTGTAGTTCCACCCACAACAATATCTTCACCATTATCATTAGTTAATAATAATTCTCCATTATCACCTTTTGAAGCAGTAACACCTGTTACATCACGGTTAATGGTTTCAACTAAATTATCCATTGAAGAGGTTGCCCCAAGAGTAACAGCTCCCGCACTACCCGCTTGAATTGTCATTGTTCCATCGGTAATACCATTTACAGCGGTACTTTCAGAGGATCCTTGAATAACATTATAGGCAGTAGCAGTCACGCCAGTATCGGCAGTTTTTAAGTTAATGGCATCCACAATAGCACCGGCTTGGTTACCAACTTTCACCGCAACAGCCCCAATATCTTCGCCATTAATAAGGAGATCTGCACCCGCTGTCGCAGTTGTTCCTACACGTCCACTGTTTAATTCTGCTTTATTTAAATCACCGTTTAAACCTAATGCGTTTGTGGTAACAGAATCAATTGAGAAACTTAATGTTTGACCTGAGTTAGCACCAATTTGTAATGTTGTAGAGCCAGCTGAACCATCTAATAGTTTTGTACCATTAAAATCAGTGGTCGAGGCTATACGGTCAAGCTCGCTGTGTAGTTGGTCCACCTCTTCTTGAATTGACTCACGGTTAGAGGCAGAGTTTGTATCATTCGCAGATTGCACCGCTAGTTCACGCATACGTTGTAGGATGTTAGTCATTTCATCCATTGAACCCTCAGCAGTTTGTGCCATAGACACACCATCATTTGAGTTACGTACAGCTTGGTTAATACCTTTAATTTGAGATTGCATACCTGTTGAGATAGCAAGACCGGCGGCATCATCTTTTGCGCTATTGATACGTAAACCAGAAGATAAACGTTCCATTGCTTCATTAGACGTTGATTGCGATTTGTTTAATTGACGTTGCGCATTTAGCGACATTACGTTTGTATTTATTACTGAGGCCATGATGTGCTCCTTGGTTTATTTATTTCTGACTTACCTATTAAAAATATTGGGTCAGTTGAATTGGTTATATCTCTTTATCGACCGCTTAAAAAATAACTTTAATTAATTTTGTAATTTCTTTAACGGTTCATTTTCAAAACAGTCGATGTTCAGACTTAATAACTTTATCGACAGGCAGAAAAATAACTTTAGGAAAAATAAAAAAATAGCTGTCAGTGGTTAGCTATCAGCTGTCAGTAGGTTCAAAATAAAAATAATTTTACTATTGTTTTTCAATCATTTAATGCTTGTTTGATACAGCGAATAATAGTTGTAAAAATAGTAGACAGAAAACAGCTATTAGCTGTCAGTAAGTTCAAAGTTTAAGTCAGGTAAAAGCTAAAAGGCTGGAAGCAGAGAAACAGAAAAGCTCGAAGCTGGAAATATCGAAGTTGAAAATCGTGTCCTTAACAACAGTGAAATGTCCTTAACCATGCTACAATGTTTGAATTAAGGACAGATATAGGTAAGTTATGATGCAACGCTTAACAAAGATTGAACGAGAACTTGAGTTAATTCAAGATATTATAGAAAAAGAGTGTGATCCTTTATCTCGCAATGAAATTCATCAATTATTACCTTTTAACATGACAGAAAAGACACTTCAACGCCGATTAAAAAAGCTTTCAGATGAAGCGCGTATTAGCACACTAGGTCAAAGAAGCGGTCTTAGATACACAACTCATAACAGGTCGAAAAAAATCCGAGAAAATGAATCTGTGTATGACCAGAGCGCCCTATTCTCTCAAACATCTTTAAAGAAACTTAAACACCTTGAAATCCCATCTTATGCACGAACTAAAGTCACTTACAATATGTCCTTAGTTGAAAGTTATGTCCCTAACAGGTCGCGCTATCTACCAAAAGAAATCGCATTTAAGCTAAAGCAGGTAGGCAAGCGTTTCAACAATAAATTAGCAGCTGGCACTTATGCTAAGAATATTGCGCAAAGACTGCTCATAGATTTGTCTTTTAACTCTAGTCGATTAGAAGGGAACACCTATTCTATTCTTGATACCGAAAAATTATTACAAATGGGAACGGCCGCCGATGGCAAGTTTGATGAAGAAACCATCATGATTTTGAATCACAAAGAAGCAATTCTGTTTTTGATAGAGAATGCCGAAGAACTTTCTGCAAGCCCCTTCGTGATCAGAAATTTACATCAGTTACTATCACAAGATTTACTGTCTAATAGTTATGCCTGTGGCCAAATCAGAAAAATTGAAGTTAAAATAACTAAGACTTCATACACTCCTCTCAATGCCCAACAACAACTCGAAGAGTTATTTACACTACTGCTAAGAAAAGCAGTAAAAATTGAAGATCCCTTTGAGCAATCATTCTTTTTATTTATACATTTGTCATATCTTCAAGCCTTTGAAGATGTAAATAAACGCACAGCTCGTCTAAGTTGTAATTTACCGTTTATCAAAGAAAATCTTTGCCCTCTAAGTTTTGTAGATGTTCCTAAAGATGACTATATAAAATCTTTAATCTATTTTTATGAAACGGGTGACTATATACCTGCATTAGAAGTTTTTACATGGGCTTATGAGCGCTCTAGCCATCAATACGAAGTTGTTGAAAAGTCTATTGGTGTTATTGATTCATATCGGATCAAATACCGCTATGAACGTAAACAGGTTATTGGGCAAATTATCAAAGCAATAATTGTTGGTGATGATATTCAAACTGAATTAGAGAAATTCTGCACTCAACATAATATTGATGATCCTGACAAGTTCATATCTATTACCATTGTTGAGATTGATAATTTGCACATTGGTGCGATTATGTCTCTTGGCGTCACAGAAAAAATGTTTCATGCATGGAGGAAAAAGCAAAAAGACAGAGGTTAACTATTAGCGATCAACTGTCAGTAAAGTCAAAATCTATTTGCGACGAAGAAAGCTAAAAGGCTCGGAGCTCATGGCTCGGGGCTTAAAACAGAAAAAGGTAGCCGAGGCTACCTTTAAATGGGTGGAAACTGAGGAGAAAATGAGAGTAAAAACCTACGAAACCTTTCACCCATTTTACCTGTAATGGCACATCGAACTAATATGGCAAGTTATTGCCGTTTATTTAGTTGGATTTACCACCTCATTTTATCCTTGTAATAATGACAGTACATTTTGAGTACTTGCATTCGCCTGAGAAAGCATTGACGTACCTGCTTGCTGCAGAATCTGTGCTTTGCTCATTTTCGATGTCTCTGCGGCAAAATCGGCATCTTGAATACGAGAATTAGAAGCCGATAAGTTTTGCGATACATTTTCAAGGTTAGAAATTGTCGAACTCAAGCGATTTTGTATTGCACCTAAATTTGCTCTAGAGCTGGATATTTTCTCCAATGCTTCATCAATAGCCCCAAGGCTGCGTGTCGCACCATCGACCGAAGTAACAGTTAATCCTAAACTGTCAACTACTTTACCCCCCATTTCACTCTGCATACCCATTTTAGTTAGAGCAGCCGTTCTTTCAGCTTGCGTTCCTGCAATCGATACCAGTTCAATAGCACTACCATCTTCTGAACTAAGTGTGAGTGCACCTGTAGTACCATCTGCAGTTGCAGTAACCCCTGTTTCTTCCGAAAGAGCATTAATTGCAGCGGCCGCATTAGTACCCGTTGCAATAGCTGTTGCACCCGCAGCATAAGTCAATTCTTTGCCATTAATCGTCATTTTATCAGCAGAAGTAACACTTGCTACCGTCGGTGCTTCTAAAATTATTGAACCTGCACCGTTTGATTCTAAGAAACCAGACGTTGTAGGTGCAGTCCCAGTAATCGCTATTGGTGAATCATCAGCACTATCTAGTGCAACAAAACCAGTGTAAGTATCTGCAAGAATACCTGAACCTGTTACAGTCCCGCCGACGACAATGTCTTCACCATTATCATTGGTTAATATTAATTCACCGCTATCACCTTTAGTAGCCGTTACGCCCGCAACATCACGATTAATTGTTTCAACCAAGTTATCCATTGAAGAGGTTGCACCTAGTATTACTTCACCAGAACTGCTTGTTGTAATTGACATTGCGTTGGTAATACCCGTTACCGTTGTACTTTCAGAGTCACCTTGTATTACGTTATATGCACTAGCTGTGACGCCCGTATCATCTGTTTTTAAATTAATAGCATCAACAATTGCCCCAGCCTGATTGCCAGCTTGTGATGGAACGGCTCCAATATTTTCGCCATTAACAACAAGAGCTAAATCAGCTGTAGCCGATGTTCCAACTCGCCCGCTGTTTAATTCTTCTTTATTAAGATTACCATTTAAGCCTAAACCCGCAGTCGTCACACCATCAATGCTAAAGGTTAATGTTTCGCCTGAATTAGCACCAATTTGTAAAGTAGTTGAGCTAAGTGACCCATCTAATAGATTAGTACCATTAAATTGAGTTGTTACAGCGATACGGTCAAGTTCTGAATAAAGTTGATCTACTTCTTTTTGAATTGAAACCCTATTTGAAGCCGAGTTTGTATCATTGGCAGATTGCACTGCGAGTTCACGCATACGTTGCAGGATGTTAGTCATCTCATCCATCGAACCTTCAGCGGTTTGTGACATTGAAATACCGTCATTGGCATTACGTACCGCTTGGTTTAAACCTTTAATTTGCGATTGCATACCCGTAGAAATAGCAAGACCGGCAGCATCATCTTTTGCACTATTAATACGTAAACCTGAAGATAAACGCTCCATGGCTTCATTTTGCGTAATCTGACTTTTGTTTAATTGACGTTGTGCATTCAACGACATTATATTTGTATTTATCATTTGTGGCATAATTTACTCCTTTGTTCCTATCAATCCCTGAATGGGGAAAATCGGCAAATTTTGTTCGTTTTGCCGTCAATTTTTACTCTCAAGGGTTATAATGCGATTTACATGCCAACTTTTTAAAGTGGCAAGCATTCTCAAATAACTTGAGTTATTAATAGAAAATTTATCTAAAAATCAAAGGATTGCATTTAATCTGCCAAAAGGATCTTAAATGATAATAAAGGATCTTCTTAATTAAAGGGGCGATTAAAAGCGGTAATCACAATTTTGAAAGGTGGCAAGTTTATGGCTTTGCTAAGATAAATGCGGAAATTAAAGGGAAGATAAGCAAATATCGGCAATAATATTGATGATCTTTTTAATCCGTCAAAAGATCATCATCAACTAAACCATCACATCTTATTAAAAATAAACACGCACTACTGAGACTGCAACACAGCCAGGTCGGCGTGTGTTCTTTATCTCAACAGAGATCTCTTTTTCGATCTCAATGCCACGTTTTATTGGGGTGATCTTAATTAAACGACTATGTGCGCGAATGACACTACCTGTTTTAACAGGGTAAGGAAAACGAACTTGGTTTAAACCGTAGTTAACCGTCATTTTAGCGTCAGGATAAAGGGGTTTATCAGCATCGACGCTTCCCGTTAAACGCGGTAACAAGGAAAGTGTTAAAAAACCATGGGCAATGGTAGTTTTAAAAGGAGACTCTTTTTCTGCTCTTTCAACATCATTATGTAGCCATTGACAGTCTTCGGTTACAGCAGCAAATTGATCGATACGATCTTGCGAGATCGTCAACCAATCTCCCACATGTATCTCTTCGCCAATCTGAGATTGTAATGTCAAAAAAAGTTCTCTTGCTTCAGGTGATAATTGTACGGGCTTCTGTGCAACATTAACCGGTTTACCATCCTTTAGAATCGAGTATTCTCTTACCCAAGAACGCAATTGTTCACGGTTACTATTTGCTTTTTTGATAAACAGTGAATAATAATCGCGGATCGTAGGAGACATCCAAGGTGTAAAATCAACCGCGAACCTTTCCATAAATTCTGCTTTATATTTATTGATATCAAATCTTTTCATAACTCTTTTCCAGCTTTATAAGGTTGCATTTATTGCCATTAATACTTGTGCTGGATTATCAGCCTGGGTAATCGGTCGACCAATGACTAAATAGTCAGAGCCAGAGTCCATAGCTTGTTTAGGAGTTTTAATACGACGTTGATCACCTGCTTCACTGCCCTCTGGACGAATTCCAGGGGTAATGAGTTTAAACTCTTTACCTAATAATGCTTTTAATTCAGAGGCTTCATGTGATGAACATACCACACCATCAAGACCAGATGATTTCGTTAATATAGCTAGCCGTTTCACTTGTTCAAGAGGTGACAAATCAATACCTAATTCTTTTAAATCACTTTCATCCATGCTGGTTAATACGGTCACTGCAATAAGTAATGGCGCTTTATCCCCATAAGGCTCAAGAATCGCTTTAGCCGCTTCCATCATACGGCGCCCACCACTTGCATGCACGTTAACCATCCAGACACCAAGATCGGCAGCTGCTTTCACTGCTTTCGCCACGGTATTAGGAATATCGTGAAACTTAAGGTCTAAGAAAACGTCAAAGCCTTTATCTACAATTTGTTTGACAAAATCGGGACCAAAATGCGTAAACATCTCTTTGCCAATTTTCAGACGGCAAGTTGTAGGATCTAGTTGATCAATAAAGTCTAATGCTGTTTGTTTGTTATCGTAATCTAATGCGATCACGACTTTTGGATCTGATACTTGGTTCATTTTGTTCCTTATATTGTTTTTTAGTAATTAGCTACGAGTCACGAGCTTCTAGCTACGAACTTCGAGCCATGAGATTCTAGTCACCTCGCCTCTCGTAGCTCGCACCTCGTAGCTGATTGTATTATTCACCGTCTAGGCCACGAATAGGCTTTATCCTTCCCCAACTTTTACAGGAGGGACACAACCAAAATAGTTTACTGCTTGAATAGCCACATTTTTGACAGCGATATTGTGGACGTAATTTTATTTGCTCAGCGACTAATTTTTGTAGAAAGGATAAACTTTCAGCTTCATTTTCCGCTTCAGAAAGCGTCAAATGATAGGTCATCAATTGATTAAAGCCTTTCATGGTTGGATTACGTCGTAATTCTTGAAGCATAAATACTTGCGCTTTTTCTATGCTACGAAATTGTGCTATCAACTTAGATAATAAAATAACACTGCTCGCGCCAGCGCCTAGGCTAACAATGCGATATAAATAGTTTATCAGCTCTTCTTCACTGCCTAATTGTTGATGAAGCATTAATAATCTATCTAATATCACTTCACTGAAATCAATATCAGCATCGGGAATCGCCTCTAAAACCTGCAATGCTTTCCCAGTTTGATTTGATCGTTGATAATAATCACTCAAAGAAAGGCTTGCTTTAATACAGGCGGGAAATACCGTTAGCGCTTTTTTATAAAGTTTTACTTGCTGTTTTTCTTCTTTTTCATCTGAAGCGAGACTGCAATATAAATAGGAAAGGGTTCTACGTTTTACTTTCCCTTTGCCTAATCGATTAAGTGCTTCTGTCACCGTGACCGCTTCTTTCCAATCTTTTAATTGCTGATAAATATTAAGTAAGTTTTCTAAGGCCACTTGCTTATATTCAGGCGATTGTTTTAGCTGCACAAAGATCTCTTCACAGCGATCGAATAGACCTGCTTGATAAAAGTCTTTACCTAATTGCAGTAATGCTAAATCACGTTGCTCGCGGGTTAGGGAAGGTCGTGCAATGAGGTTTTGATGGATACGAATAGAGCGCTCTACTTCACCTCGTTGTCGAAAAAGATTACCTAAGGCAAGATGGGTCTCAATGGTTTCGCTATCCACATCTAATAAAGCAATAAAGTGATCGACTGCTTTATCAGGTTGATCACTTAATAAAAAATTAAGCCCTTTTACGTAGTCACGGCTTAGTTTATTTTCTTTCTTTTGTGTTTTCTGATGGACGCTACGCACGCCCATATACCAGCCATAAAAAGCAGCAACAGGTAGTAGGAGGAAAAATATCTCCTGCACAGGTAACTAGTCTTTAGTGTCTGTTGCACGTAATAAGCTTAACTCTTTACGTTGATTTTTATTTAATTTACGAAGCTGATGACCTTTCATCATTAGGCGTAAATAAAAAAGTGTACCGATACAACCAGAAACAATAAAACCAAGCATAAAATTAATAGCTAGTAAGGTAGAAAGACGAATATCACTTTGTGCCAATATGTAATTGATATTAACTGATTGTTGGTTTTTTAAACCTAACACAATAGCAATGATAAACAGTAAAACAAGCAACACCAATAAAATTAAACGTTTCATATTTTAGCTCTATACAAGTGAAAGATGGACTAAGTGTATTATAAATTTGGTCATGATTATACCCGTTATCAAGCAAGAAACAAAATGCGCAAGCTGTGCATAATCAGGAAGTTAATAACTTCAATTTAGAATGAGTAAAGCAATATACAACGTGATGATGAAAATTTACTTTGCAGAGTTTAAAACTAAACCAATTTGGGATACAAACCTTAGCGTTATGATTTAAAAAATCTATTAATAAAAATTGAAGTTAAAAGCCAAGGTTAAAAATTGCGGTAGATATTTTGTCATTTATTTTAGGCAAAAAAAATGGCGCTTTAAAAGCACCATTTTTATGTTGTCATGCATCAAGCATTAACGGCGTTAACTCGTTCTCTCAACTCTTTGCCAGGCTTAAAGTGTGGAACATGCTTACCACCTAATTCGACTTTATCTCCTGTTTTAGGATTACGTCCAATACGTGGTGCACGGTAATGTAATGAAAAACTACCAAAACCTCTCACTTCGATTCGCTCACCTTGGGCTAGCGAATTAGTCATCAGTTGTAGCGTTTCTTTTACACTATCTTCAACTTCTTTAATCGACAATTGAAAGTGTTTGCTGGTTAGTCTTTCAATCAAATCAGACTTAGTCATAGTTTACCTCATTTTAAATTAAGGAATGCAGTAATTAGACTCCAGTTAACTTAGCAGGTAAATAATACCTGCCTCATTAATTATTTGCCTTTAGCTGCATTAAATGCGTCAAGCATTGCATTACCCATGCTTGCTTCATCTTGCTCTTTTAAGCTATCAATTGCTTCTTTCTCATCAGCTTCATCTTTCGCTTTAATAGAAAGGCTAATTACGCGGTTTTTACGATCAACACCAACGAATTTAGCTTCAACAGGTTCACCAACTTTAAGAACTGTAGATGCATCTTCGATACGGTCACGTGAAATATCAGCAACACGGATGTAACCTTCAACACTATCAGCTAGTGTAACGATTGCACCTTTAGCATCAGATTCTAAGATAGTACCGTTAACAATAGACCCTTTCTTATTTTCTGCTAAGTAATTATTGAATGGGTCAGCAGCAATTTGCTTGATACCTAGAGAAATACGTTCGCGCTCTGGATCAACTTGTAATACAACAGCTTCGATTTCGTCGCCTTTTTTGTAATCAAGAACTGCTTTCTCGCCTTCAACATCCCAGCTGATATCAGAAAGATGTACTAGACCATCAATGTTTCCGTCAAGACCGATGAAGATACCGAAGTCAGTAATAGACTTGATTTTACCAGAAACTTTCTGGCCTTTATCGTGTGTTGAAGAGAACTCTTCCCATGGATTAGCTTTACATTGCTTAAGACCAAGAGAAATACGACGACGTTCTTCATCGATGTCAAGAACCATAACTTCAGCCATGTCACCTAAGTTAACAACTTTAGATGGGTGGATGTTTTTGTTAGTCCAATCCATTTCAGAAACGTGAACAAGACCTTCAACGCCTTCTTCAATTTCTACGAAACAACCGTAATCAGTTAAGTTAGTTACTTTACCAGTTAAACGAGTTGATTCAGGGTAACGCTTAGCGATAGCTACCCATGGATCTTCACCAAGTTGCTTAAGACCTAGAGAAACACGAGTGCGCTCACGATCGTACTTAAGTACTTTAACGTTGATTTCATCACCAACATTTACGATTTCACTTGGGTGCTTAACGCGTTTCCAAGCCATATCAGTAATATGTAATAGACCGTCAACACCACCTAGATCTACGAAAGCACCGTAGTCAGTTAGGTTTTTAACGATACCTTTAACGTCTTGACCTTCTTGAAGATTTTCAAGTAGTTCTTCACGTTCTGCACTGTTTTCTGTTTCGATAACAGCACGACGAGATACAACAACGTTGTTACGTTTTTGATCAAGT
>TARA_R110001583_G_scaffold195438_1_pt1 | contig 37026 bp, 39 predicted proteins | sample TARA_R110001583 | Tara Oceans TARA_R110001583 (sample SAMEA4398432) | marine metagenome | biome: Polar Biome; feature: [MES] marine water layer (ENVO:01000295) within the mesopelagic zone...; material: water (ENVO:00002006), including particulate matter (ENVO:01000060) such... | reverse complement strand
TCCATTTTCAATGGCGCGTTCGAATACCTCGCTTATTTGTTGTGCGGCATTTAATGCAGCAAGTTTTGCACTGTCGTGATGCTCCCCTAAACTCGCTACGCCAAAAGATTCGTAAATACGCTCAGCTGTTTCAGATAACGATAATGATTTTTCAGAAATGGACGCTATTTCTATTTCGGTCTGAGCTAGTCGATCGCTTGTTTGATGCACTATGGTTGAAATTTCATGGATGCTAGTGCTATTGCTTCCTACATTACTTGCCAATGACCCAATACTTGCTTGAATGTGTTCGGATCTGTCATATATATCATTTAAATGTTGACTGACATCTTGAGTCATTCGTACACCAAGATCGATCGTTTGAATTAAATCTTTACTATTGGTGACAGCATTTTTAATTTCTAAATTAATTTCGTTTACTGTATTGCCAATTTGTTCTGTAGCGCTAGAAGTTTTAGCGGCTAAAGCACGAACCTCATCGGCGACGACGGCGAATCCTCGTCCTTGCTCTCCTGCGCGCGCAGCCTCAATAGCCGCATTTAGGGCTAATAAATTTGTTTGTTCGGCAATATCACTAATAATGCGGGTAACGGTTTTGATTTCTTCGGATTTTGCTTCAAGTTGAGAAATCAATTCTGCGTTGGTGTTGACTTGTTCTCTGGTGCCTTCCATTTGTGGAATGGTTTTAGCGACGGCTTCTTTCCCCGTTAAATTAATCGATTTAGCTTCATCCGCGGTTTTTGCGGCCTCTTTGGTTTGGCGAACCATTTGCTCAACACTGGTAGTGATTTGATTCGTGCTGGCGACGATACGTTGGGTGTCGGTCACTTCGTCGTGAACTTTTGCTTTTAGTTGGTCGGCAGCGAATGACATTTCTGCCGCCGCAATAGCAATTTTACCGCCGTGCTCTGACAGTTGTGTTTGCATCGACTCTACAGCAGTTAAGTAGTCGTTTATTTGTTGACTATCTTTGCCGAGAGCAGGATGTGGGTTCATTTGCTTTTTGGCGCCGCTCAGGGTTTCTAATAAATCTCGATTGAAACTTTCCAGCGGCCTGACGAATACCCAGAAGGTGGCAGCGATGCCACAACCTCCAGCAAGTAGGGTGAAAATTAATGTTGATAGGCTGGCGGGTATAGGAATGCTAGGTAAAATCTGGCTGGTAACAATGCCAATAACACTTACGATTGCTATAGGTGTAGCCAATTTTGCTGGTTGTTTGAGCATGCTGATCCATCTCCATCGCATTATCCTCAAAGCTTAGTCAACGGTGGCCTTATGGGAGCAATAATTAGTCTAAGGAGATGATTTGGAACAAGTTTGCGGAGCTGGATTTCGAGAATTAACTGTCATAACTGACTTTATAAATAGGCCAAGAAATGCAACGGTCTTATCGCGGTAACAACTAGATTTGCTTTTCGCTTAAGAGATAACGTTTGAGATTGGGTAGAGCAGGAATATTGAGTGGGAGTTGAAATTGACCCTATCACTAATGGTGCGACTGAGTAGTCAGTACTCGAACTCACTGGCGCGCATATTAATGGATTGGGATGACTACCTCAAGCAAAATGTTTCAACTTATCAAACGAAGCCTTCCGGCCCAGAACCGGGCTGAATTGATAGTCCGTCATTGAGCCATAAGGTGGAAAGAAACAGGCCGCCAACACAGATCGGCGACCTGTGATTAGCTGCTCAGATGGCTCTTGGCAGGTAAACCGAAGCCAGACGGTTTCTGGCTAAGGTGCAGTAGCCGGGTTCAAGCTCTATGCCCAGATGGTCCCTTCCGGACAGTGCCGCTGCTATGGCAGTTGTGCCAGAGCCTGAGAACGGATCAAGCACCAGATCACCAGGCTGTGAGAATGCCTGAATCAGAGGCTTAATGACCTGTACGGCTTTCTGTGTGGGGTGCGACGCATTCCCGGAGTAGATCCAGCGCTGAACATCGTTCAACGGCTTCTCAGGAAAGTCCGGGTAGCCTTTCGCCAGAACATAAGCCGCTTCATGGGCAAAGCGCACATGACCGGCGCGTCTTGCATAGCCTTTCGGCCAGACCAGATGACCGACAATCCGAAGACCGGCCTCCTGCCAGCAGTTTGCAAACTGCGTAATGGCTGACCAGCCAGAGAAACTGATGCAGTAACACTCAGGCTTCAGTACCCGTGCAATTTCATTGAACACGGGCAAAACCGCGTCCGGGTTATCGTCACTACGAACCTTTCTGCCGAATAAGTCCTTATAACTGATGAGGTAGGGCGGATCAGTGACCACCAGATCAACAGAGTTTTCTGGCAGCGTAGACAGCCAATGTTGTGATTCACTGCAAATGATTTGATTTCTGAACATGATAAGTCCTTTCTGTGATACTTCGGTCGAAACCATTTCGACCTTATGCCAAGCAAAGGTAAGGCAGGTATGAGGGGAAGCGTCCAGCTCTTTTATGGGGAACTGCCTAGGGAGACTTGGGTGCAGCCCTTAGACGAACTAGCGGGTAAAAGGGCTTGAAGCAACACGCCTGACTGACAGCGTGGGCGGTAAGGTCTATGGAATGGATGATACTGACAAAAGGACGATGGATTAAAGAAATTGAATGGTTAAAACACTGTAAGAATTAATATTATCCAGTGGGCATGGATTATAAATTAAAATAAGGTTTATACAAATCGTGCATGGAATTAATAAACTCGGTTTGTCCACCATAGCTTGGATGACGAACCTTAAATAATTTGCCGCTATTTCCGTAAATAGGGGTTAGAACATTAAATGCATCGTTTCCTATCGCAATAATTCTTCTTGGCTGTATATGCTGAATTACCTTGATGAGAACTTCCCTTCCCGCATTTCTCTCTAGAGAGTTATGTGCTCTGTTAGAAAATGGATTCCCATTTTCAAAGGGATGTAAAGGGAATACGTTCCACAAAAAAATAGGTTTTTCAATCTGGTCTAGAATATCCCAAACAATTGAAGCTGTCCTCTCTGAAACAGGCGTTCCGTTCGTAATCTGTCTCGGCTCAAGCCCCCACCGATTGAGATGCTTTGAGAAATTAATATCATCGGTTAGTGCTAAACCTGTTCGACGTCCTCCGCGATAGCCTAGATCACGCCCCACCCAAATTGAGTCAATCTCAATATCGCAAGCTCGATCAAGCATTTCTTTCAAATATAAACGTCTTATCTTTGGCGCGTTTTTGTTGTCATGGATTGGACATCTGTCGTAATAAGGATTGAATGTATTTTCAAAGTCCATATTCTTTATGTAATTTAAAATTTTATTATGTGACATATTAAGAGACCCTTAAAGGCTTATATTCAATACTTCTGGTTTGTCTGTTTCCAATTATTGTGCCTCCACCATTTTTTCGAACATTTCTGAATACGTCATATCCTTTAATGATTGCTGTCTCCCATAGGTTAAGTGGACATTGATCAACTTCATAACCATGAGTGAAATTCTGTATGGTTTTTAATAGATCAAAAGACACGTTGGTTTGTTTTTCGAAAAAGTTTAATTGCTTCGCATAGGAAAAAATATATGCGGAAAGTCCTTCTTCTATTACGATTGCGCGACCACTATCTTGCGCTTCATCAATGGATGAGTCACTTTTACGTTTATGCTTAATCAATGCGCGAAAAGTTGGTGACCAATGTAAAATTGCAGCATTTGCGAAATGAAAAACGTCATGAAATCTGTAGCCGTCGGGATCGGATATGTTATCAGATAAAGGATCTCCGATGAATACACCATTCCATCTTAAGTAGCAGCGGCCATTTGAACGTTGGAATATATCAATTTCAAAATCATTTGGTAGCTGTTCTTCCTTTGGAAAGTGAGAATCGAAAGTAGGAAGGCTTTCAAGTTCTGGTTTCATGAACCTTCCCAAGGTCTTTTTGATATTACTATTTAGTATTCGAGACGATGAAGTTCCAGATACCTGAATAGTTTCAATCACTGTAAGTGTAAAATCTAACAGTAATTCTTCTGCATTTTCCTGAGTAGTAGATAGACATAGAAGATTGGCTGATTTTTTTCCGAGTTCTAATAACAAGGACTCCAATGTAGCAATATTGTTAATACCGTAGGTTTTAGAAATAGGGTGGGTGGTACTATCGCTAGTTGCCACTTGCGTGCTAAATTTACCGTGTTCGATGGTCTTACTAAATAAATCGGATAAATTGATACCCAATCTACGGCACAACGCAGATAAATACCAAATTGTGTCGCCTATTTCTTCCTCAACATTAATCAAGTACCCTGGGTAAGACTCTTCTTCTCTTTTTAGCTTTTTGACGGTGCTCATTACACTGCCAACTTCGCCATATAAACCCAGTAAGATTGGATTTATATCAGAATCTTTAAATCTATCTGTTTTTAATATTAATTCTTCATATTCAGATATTAGGATATCTTTTTTAATCATTTTATTTTTTCGCTTCTTTGATCATGTCGTAAGGTTTTCCTTGATATCCCGATAGATTTAATTCCCTAAGCCATTTTTCAAATTTTGAAATCGTTGTTTCGTCGGATATTTTTTTTCTTCCGCGCCCCTTTAAAACTATTGATGATTGCAGCTCCTCGGGCAATAAAGGACCTTCTGCGCCAAAATAGACGTAATTATCACTTATCAGTACTCTATCTACACCAGTATCGCGCTTAACATGGCTAGGGTTAGCGCTTCCATCTTTGTTGCTATGGTATGAATCCATTTGAAACCATGTTTTGTCAGACTCTTGGTGGTATATGTTATCACCACAGGCTTTGGCATAACTCGAGTTTAGGTTTGGTTTCTTTCTTTGAAATCTGGGGTCATTCCAGTAACAATTAAATGAGACAGCCTCCGTTATCTTCATTGCATATACAATATGTCCGCCCCTTTTAATTTTTGAATCGTTACTGCCGGTTCCTACCACCCAATCACCAATATTTGCATATTCCCTAATATTTGGCTTGCATGTGGCTAAAGTGCAATATCCACCAAACGGATTAGGGGCGAAGCCACTATCATATGCGACAATGTAGCTATGTAGATGTGTCATAAATGAAGTCCTTTAACCGCATGGATGTCTTGTTATATTTCTTTCAGGACGTAACGTTCCATCGTGATTTTCAAATTTCTCATAGTTGCCATTTATAGCCTCTATTATTTTATCCGTATTCCACCCAACAATAGCATCTCCATATTGATCTAGTGCTTCAGGAATCTCACATCCACTTGATCCTCTTTCCCATACTCCAACAATAGTCTTTCCTAACTTCTCAGCTTTTTCAATTTCCCAGTTAACCCACTCGCTGTTCTTGGTTTCTGGAGTTATATATACAATCAAGGTACTGGCCCACTTAATACGAGGCATGAGAATGCTGGATTTGATGTAATCGGGAGATTGAGCGTTGTTGGGGCGGTCTGAATTGATAGAGCTATCCCGAACATTCATACCCTTTTTACTCAGCAGGTCCTTGAGATCTTTTAAACCTGCATCGTCTTTATGGATATGGCTGATAAAGACATTCTTGTTATCGGTCGTCATGTTTATATCCTTTCCATAGATATGACGTTAGTTTACTACAGTCTAAAGTTGTAATACAGTGGTTGTGGTGGTTCTTTGATCAAAATTGTGAGGTATGGATGCTCCCGCCAGTACTAGAAGTTTTCATTGTATTTCATCCGGAAGACTATAACGGAGAATGGTTGGCAAATGAGATCGCTAATCATTTCATGGAGAATAGTACATTCTCTGGGATTATTGGAGGCGGTATTCAAGTATCAATTCGTGCACAAGGATGGTCTGAGAGTAAAGATGCCCCCCGACCGATCTATTCACAGGGAAATCATCCCCCCAGCCACATGAAATCCTCAGACTTCACAATCATTGTACCACTTATTGGCAATGAAATGGCAGGCGCAGTGGAGAACACAGATAGCTGCTGGCATGCATACATATCCGAAGTTGACAGAATGCATTCTTGTGCGCCTGATTCTGTTGGCGTATTCCCCTATTTGATGGATTCGGGAGCAATAAATGAAACAGAACTGGCTCACATACTTGGGAAATATCAAATGTTAGCTGCTGGATCTGCTCTCTCTAAGGACATGATTGATACAATATGTCGTGATCTAACCCAAGGAATAGCACAGCTACTGTCACCCAGTAAGAGCCGATTAACTGTATTTATCAGCCATACTAAAAGATCTAGTTTTAGTGAAGGAAAAGATGTCGATGCACTAATCGCGCTAGTGAGGAATATAATTAGTAAAACAAGATTGAATGATTTCTTTGATGCTAATGATCTCCAACCTGGAACTGATTGGGATTCCGAGTTGAGATCTAAATCTGCCTCTTCCGCGATGTTATCAATTCGTACTGACTTGTATGCGAGTAGAGAATGGTGTCAACGTGAAGTCTCAATAGCCAAAACCAATGGGATGCCTGTAATTATGATGGATGCTATTGGTCACGCTGAAGAACGGGGCTCTTTTATAATGGATCACACAACTAGAATAGCTGTTAGAAAATCAGACAACGGTGATTGGCGAGAGACTGATGTTTTTCGTGCAATGAATCATTTAGTAGATGAGTGTCTAAAGAGAGCTATTTGGATGCATCAGAAGAAGCTTACAAGCTCTCGCCCGGAATTGGATATTTCTTGGTGGGCACCTCATGCTCCTGAGCCTTTGACGCTTTCACATTGGATTAAGAATTATCTTGATAGTGGATCAACTAGCAAATCCGATATTCGTGTATTGCATCCTGATCCTCCATTAGGACCAGAAGAATTAGAAATATTAAAGGTTTTTGTTGAAAATACTAAGGTGGAACATGGAATAGATATCATGACTCCCCGTCAGTTGGCTACTAGGGGGGGATAATGACTAAGAAGCGCGTTGAACTGTTGCCTAGTGATGCTTTAAAGAAAAAGAATCTAGGAATCTCTATTTCCGACACTCCTGATTTAGCACGGCTTGGTTTATTGGACACTCATCTTAAGCTTGCACTTGGGGAACTGGCTCGCACAGTTATTACATCTGGTGGATATCTTTATTATGGAGGTCATCTTGAACCAGATGGATTTACTAGATTCTTAGTTGATGAATTGCATAGATATGGTCGAAGAGATAGGCCATTGAAGGTTTGCTTGGCCGAAAATATTCACCGTGGAATGAGCGATGATGATATTTATGAGCAAAAGCAAATTATGGGATTATTTGGAGAGATTTTCTTTATTTCTGAGAGAGGAAATAAACTAGGTTCAAAGTCTACCCGTGATCCGCAGCTTGATCACCAGGAATTAGATAGTGCTACTTGTTTAGCTGGACTTAGAAGTTACATGTCTAGATGTACAACAGCAAGAATAGCTATAGGTGGTAAAATTGCAGGCTATACGGGATCTATGCCAGGAATTTTGGAGGAAGTTACTAGATCTATCGAATTAAAACAACCTCTATATCTTGCGGGTGGTTTTGGAGGCATGACTATAGAGATTATACGTGCCCTCCGTCCAGAATATGCTGAGTGGTTTCCAGACAGATATGATAGTAACGACATGGACTCTGCTTTGTTAGAAGGACTTAAACGTTTAACCGAAATTTCCGCTGAGAAAGATTGGGATGGATTCGCCAATGGACTTGATGAAGGAGAGAATAAACTTTTAGCAGCTTCTTATCGGCCAAGTGAAATAGCTACATTAGTCGGAAAAGGTATGGGGAGAATATTGGTTGAAGATTAAATCACTAACAAATATCCCTCTACACCAGTAGAAGGATGCTTTTTATCGACACCGCCAATACCCACCCCGGATCGCACTGTTCCGCTTCTGCCAACCCGGATGTGTCTTTGAAGGACTGATCGCAATTGAGTACCTCATGGCCTGTTCAAACCCAATCGTCCCCATATTACCTAAGGCCAGAGCACAGCCAGCCCAGGCATCGGCGCTCAGCTCTTGCTGCCAGTCGGTCATCTGATTGTAACTGCTTGTGTTGAAGTCTATGTGATGACCCAACTCATGAGCAAGGATGGCGAACGGCACGCTCTCCCCGTAGGTGCGGGCAAGATAGCCCATCCACTCCGGATCATAGGAGATCTCTGTTTCCCGAGCGCGCAGATACTTTGCCTGAGCATTATTGCTAATACCTCCTGCTTTGATGGTAATGTGCCCGCAACCGGTTGGACAGAGCAGTTTGTAGATCTGGCGAATGTCCTGAAGTGCGGTATCAATGCTGTAATAGCTGGTGCGAGCTGTATTCCATGGTTGAGCGGCTGACGTAAAAACCGTCAGGCTCAGCAGCAGTGCTGACAGATATTTGAGTTTCATACATTCCCCCTGGCAAATGCCGGATTGGCCTTGATGATTTCGGATTGTCAGGGAGAGCCAGCCGTAAACTGGGAAACTCAGGTGCAATGTAAAATGTGATTGAGCGGCATCACGCTCACGCGCATCCAATCCGCGCAGGGTTGGTGGATGGGAAGTCCAGAAGGGAGAGCCAACATCTCCCGTTTGGTCATGGGGTCGTTAGGGGAGCAGGAACGCGCCCCAGACTGGTGATCGAACGGCCAGACGTATGTGCATGGTTCGGTGTCGGTGGAAAGGCAAGTCTCCAAGTCCGACGACGGGTTCAGCGGGGATACGCTGAGTTGAAAAAGTCGAGGCTCAATGCCTCAAATTTTTCACAGCATGGGGGATCGAACGGGGGACGCAGTAGCCCCCTTCGCGAGCGTATGGCGCAGCCGCTTTTGACCTCTCCGGTTGCGAAGCAATTAAGGAGAAATAGTCAAAAGTGGCAATGCCATACACAGCTTGCGTTCGGTGTTAGAGGCTAAAGGGAGTTGCGGGTCACCGCAGGCCCATGAGAGGGGCATGCTTTGTACTACAGCAGGCCATGCTCGGCAAAAGAGTACGGGTGGCCACTGCCAATGATGAAGTGATCCAGTGTGCGAATATCAACAAGGCTGAGTGCTTGCTGCAAGCGTTGTGTGATGAGTTTATCGGCTTGGCTGGGTTCCGCGACGCCCGAGGGATGGTTATGGGCTAGGATTACTGCTGCTGCGTTAAACTGCAAAGCGGTTTTTACTACCTCCCTAGGATACACGGTTGCCGCATCTATCGTTCCTTGGAACATTTCTGTCAAGTTGATCATGCCGTTTTGGTTATCCAGGTACATGATGGCGAAGATCTCATGTTCCTTTTCGGCTAGGTTCAGCTTCAGATAGTCTCTGACATCGCGAGGGTTGGTGAAGGTGTGCTGCGGTTTGTGCAGTCGTGATTCCAGAATGGTCAGGGCATGATCAATGATGTCTTGTTCGTCCATGTGCAATATCTCCTTGCGTTGTTAATCATGCTTTTTCTTAACGGGGGCGACTGATGCTTTTGGGAAATAACGTTCACATCGTGATTAGTAAAAGAAACGGCGGCCAATATGCTCATGGTCGCCGTTACTCGTTGATGTTTTGGGTTGCTTTGGTGTTATCGCGCTTTCTCTGGATGATGGATACGGATGTACAAGTCCAGTAGTCTCAGCCGTTCAAAGCTGCGGCTTTTCATCAGTGGTCGGCGGTCTGAGGTATCGGCTTTCAGGTAATAGCTGAGCCAGCGCATCCCTTCGTCATTGCCAAATACATCATCGACAAGTGGAATCTTGAACGGTACGCCCGGTGCGTAATGAATCGCGCCGGTATAGTCCCTGAGCATATCGGAGAGTCTTTCCCGCCACTGCCGCCGCGAGTAGTTTAAGCTTCGGACAGCGCGCCATAGTCTGACGTAATAGTTCCTATCCTGAAGTTGCCAGTTGGTGACCAGATAGATCACCGGATGAAGTGTTTTACTCATGATTGTTTCCCTTTTAGATTGAGTTGAACAACGGGAAAGCAACCTAGAGGTGAGTTCTTAATATTTTGGGAAAGATACGTGCGTGGAATGGTCAGCTCTTGCCAAGGCGAAAGCGGTGTTGAATTTCTAACAGAAGGAGGATATCTTTTGTCTTAGGGCAGTGATGTCCTGCGTCCACTGCAAAGCCGCTGGCTATCGAAATTAAAATTTGCTGCGTTAGCAGAACCTTGGAACTAATGTGAGTGGAGACGTTCCGTATTCTTAATCGAAAGAGGTTACGCTAATGAACATGTTTGAATATTCCGAAGCCTGTACACGTAAAGCCAAGCAAATAAAGCCGGATTATCCCTCTTTGGGACTTAACCAGCGGCGGGATATTGCTGCTAAAATGCTGGGTTTTAAGCACTTCCGCTCGCTCCAAATCATCCATAAAGCTTTGGGCGATGAGGGAATTCCTTCGCATAATACTTTGGCCAGAGCTGGGATACAGGCTTCTGAATCTCCTCTGCGTGAGCTGCGCGCTTCTGCCGAATTGGATTGGTCAGCTTCTAAGGTTGTATCCAGTGGTGGATAGATGATCTGCTTTTAAGTGATCTAAACATTGGCTTTTTCCCACTTTAACGGAACGGTCCCATGACAATGTCTCACTTCAGTCACTGAGTGAGGCATTTTTTATGCAATCCCATCCAAAACCAACGGCGCTGGAACGCGCCATTAGCGGCTTCTCTGCCACGATATCTATTCTGGGTGCCGTGCTGTTATTGCCTGTTCTTGCTAAATACGTCCGTCCATTTGTGTTCAATTTTTTGCGCGCTGACCTTGGTGTGGATCTGGCGCAATTCGGCTCTTGGGCCGTTATTCTGCTGATTGCTGTCAGTGTTTTTTTCGGGGCTTCGGCGCTGATTCAGGTGCTGATCATGATGCTGTTCCGGCGCGGCCATCACCATAACCGGGGGCCGTTTTGATGATCACGGAAGCACATTACCGCCAGTATCTCTACGGCTCTGCCCGGCTGGGCACAATGAGGGACGCGCAGCACCTGACCGTAGGCGGCGGCCCGATTGGTGTTTTGGGCAATACGGTTCTTCGGCGGCGGTTGGATGAACCCACCTTGATTATTGGTGGGGCGGGGTCCGGCAAAGGGGCATCGCTTGGGTTGTATCAACCTGTGCATCCCTCGACCGGCAGCTTTCTGCTGCTGGATATGGGTGGCCAGTATATGAGCACGACCTGGCATTACAACTTAGCCATGCAGCGCGAGGCCTATGCCCTGAATGTCGAGGGCGCAAGCGCCTATCCGGACATCAATCACAAGCTCAACCTCTGGGGCATCTTAAAACCCGACGATCCCTTGCTACTGGATAATGCCCGGCGGATAGCGGCAATGGCTATTCGCAATAAAAGCACAGGTGATAATGCCTGGGTGGATAAAGGTGCGATGCGCTGGTTGGGCCGTATCCTGGCAGGACTGGTGCTGACCGAAGGGCGGGTGACGCCTGCCCGGTTGTGGGCGCATCTCAATCAGCTGGAAGTGGATAACGGGTATTTTCAAGCCTGGAGCAAACAGTTTGAGCCGTTCGGCGGCGATCTGTACAGCACTCTGGTCGAGATCTTCAACAAAAAAAACTTCTCAGAAAAAGAATACGGCGCGATCATGGGCATGATGCGTGATGATCTGGATTGGCTGGCCTCACCCGCCGTCGCAGATTCTGTCAGTGGTGATGAGGATTATCTGGCGTATCTAGCTGATCCCCATAAAAAGGTCGGTATCTATTACGCACTTAAAGGTGGTAGCGGCAAGCTAATGGAAAGCCTGACGCGTATGGTGGTCGGGATCGGCAAGTTGCACTGCATGCGTGCTGTTAGTGGAGTGCGTCCTCTGTTCTATCTGGAAGAGGCGGCCACCTGTGGATCAGCAGATTTCATTAAAGAGCTGGTGAGTGAGTGCCGCAAGTACATTGATGTAGTGCTGGTCTATCAGAGCCAGGGACAGCTGGTACATCTGTTTGGTAAGGCCGGTGCGCAGGAGATACAGGAAAGCTGCGGTATGCAGATCATACTGGGCGGCGGTATCCGCGATATTGAAAGCGCCCGCCGTTATGCCGATATGGTCGGCAAGATGACCTTAGAGATGGATGATCCAATGGCGCAGGCCGAACGCGCCTATCAGGCGGAGACCGCCCGCTATAACGCCTTGTGGCAGGGTGGCAACCCTCTCGATGCGGAGCGGGTATTTCAGCATCAGCAGGCGCAGAGTGAGCGCCGCCGCCGAACCGGACGCTACGCCATCGATCCGGCGGAGATCATGCGCCTTAATCAACAGGTGCTGATCTTTACTCCCGGAGCGGGCGTACTGCCTATTTTGGCCAATAAGTTGCCGCCATACTGGAAAAATCCGGCGATGGCAGGACGCTATGGCCCTGATCCCCTGTTCCCACCGCTGGATAGTGTCATGGTGCAGCATCGGTTTTGGGGCGCGAGACAAAAGCGGTTTATCCGTGAGCCTGTACCGCAGAATCTGGCGCATTGGCCCAATCACATCAATGGCGAAATCGCCTATGTCGAAGGTTACAAGACCTGGTGAGTTTCCCACTTCAGATAAAGGACACGCGCACAATAACACTTCACCCAATGGATAACCGGAGGACTCCACCATGAGTGATGATAAAAAATACCCCACACACCGGATCAGCTTCAGTGAAATCCGCACCGATCAGTATGGCGAAGAAAAACTCGGCAAGCCGGTTGAGATTGGCACGGTCTGGCCTCGCAGTAACGGTAAACAGGGTGGCTTGATTGACTGGCATATTGATCCCAAAAACCTTGGCGAAGGCGTGTTTTATCATTTTGAGAATGAGCGAGGTCAGCAACGTGAGGATCAGGCGAAAGGTCAGGGCAAAGATCAGGAGAAAGACGCCTTTACCCAAGCTGAAAACCGCAAGCGCGAACGTAATGATCGTGGTAATGGACGAGAACGCTAAGTCTTGGCCTGTTCATGAAAGTGCGCGAAGCAAGGTTCAATATTATCGTTGGATAACTTGTAACGCACTTGCAGATAACTGCGGTAATTGCGGTAGATGTAATACATGAACAGCTCGCGAAAGGCGGTTTCATGCTCCCAGTCTTCGTGAATCACGCTTTGCTCACTGAGCTGCAAAATAAAGCGCAGGATTTCATCCAGGCTGGGCGTATCCACTACCAGAAGTGTATACAGCTCCTGCCAATATTGAGGTTGGAGGGGTAACAGACGGGCCACGCCATCGGGGCATTCCAGAATACGGGATTCCAGAGTCGGGCCGCCTTCAATACGAAATTCACGAATAGTGCGCATACCACCAGTATGCGCCATCCGCGTTGGATAAAGCAAAACAATCTCATAACCCATTGATACCCTTGAGGTAATTCCTATGGAAGAGCGGAAAGGACAGGCCCAAGAGGCCTTCACGCGCGCCACAAACACGCAATCTGACACACCAGAACAGACAAAGAGCCCAGTACCGGAGATGATCAAACAGGATAAACCTCTTCAGCGTCCAACCCCTCCGGGGTTTGGGATCGACGTAGAAAGGCGTGAATTTAACCAGCGCTGGCAAACACAGAAAGAACAATCCAAAGCGCTTGATCCGTTTGAAGTCGTTGAGGCTAAAAAGCAAGGATTAACCCAAACCTTTAACGGTGAAGTTAAACAGCGCTCATCCGGCCGGGAGCGTGAATAATGGGGCGGGAAGTGCGCTACGTCCCCGCTGGCTGGCAGCATCCCCAGTGTGATGGGGTGTACACCCCTCTCAACCGTCTGGACATGCCGGCCTGTGTCGGTGGCAATGCCCACCTTCAAATGTACGAAACCGACAGCAAAGGTACGCCTGTGTCACCAGTTATGGATAAGCCGGAAACCCTGGCGCATTGGTTGGTAGATCATAACGTATCGGCCTATGGCAGGCAGACCACCAGTTACGAAGCCTGGCTGTTGGTCTGTCAGGGCAAGGCCATCATCCCCAATTACACCCAAACGGATATCATGGCGGATAAGGTTCAAACGCACGATCCGTTTAAAGCCGCCGAGCGCAAGAAACACAACAGGAAGCAAGAGATAGAACGATAAAGCCCCGATTTCGGGGCTTGTTTTTGAGATCAAAAAGTTGACCGTTCAGGATGCAACAGGAATGACAGAGCGCGGGTTAATCAGCAGAGTATAGGGTGATGGGTTACCACTGTTGATCACCTTTGTAACGTCTGCCCCTCCATTGCCCGAAGCGGTTGGCAGGGTATAGCTGGCCAGATAGGTCTGACCAGACACGGAGATACGGATATCAAACGGAATTCCTTTTGCCCGCTTACCTGCATAATGGTTGACTGCAATGGTCAGCGCATTGAGATCAACGGGTACATTCAACGCCACGGTTTCAAACCCGTTCAAACTAAGGCTGGCGGCATCAGTGTAGTCTTTGTATAGCATCCCTTCAGCCGTCTTGACGTTACGGAAGCTGATCACCTCCCCAGCGTCAGAAGGTCTCACGTGCAAATCCAGATCACAGGCGCAGCGCCAGCGGATACCAATTTCTACATCCTGCGCCCTTGCCAGCTCGTGATGAGACATCGGCTGGGTGGTCACAGGACGTTCAAATAGAGACTGGCGCAATACAGTCGGGCGCAGATAAAAGATCTCCAGCTTGTCAGAGGTCACACCATCAATGCTTGCCTCCGGCGCAGGTAAAGCTGGCGCATTGTCCTCGATGTTTCCGATCAGCGTATTCAGATCGTTGGCCCAGCTGTTCAGTGTGCCGCCTTGACGGCTAATGAAGAGTTGCCAGAAGCGTTTCACATACACATCGTGAGGAGTGCCTTCCATGAAGGCACTGTCACCGAAGCCAATATGCACCTTCATGCCTGACAGAGCATTCTCAGCCGTTGCTGAAAACGGTGAAAGATGACGCGGCGCTTTCAGATAGGAGTCTGATGGAAAGTGCCCTTCACGCATGGACAACAGTGGATTGGCGGGGTTGTGATACAACACCGAACCCAAGATGAGAACATCTACTTGCTTGCCGCGACTGATGTTTTCTCCGATATAGCGCAGCACATTCGGCAGTGAACTGGCAGGTGCATCCACCGGGTGTGCTTCTTTGACAAAGGCCATCAGGCGCATAGTCAGCGATTTGTTATATGCAAAGCGGGCCTTGATCTGACGCGGATCATTGAATGGCTTTTGGTCCGGGATCGTAAAGACGCCCAACTGTACTAAACGGTCTGAATCCAGGAACGTTGCAGTATCACCGGGCTTCTGCTTGGTCAAAAAGGTGATGGCCTGTTTAACCTGATCTTCAACGACGGATGGACTGGTTTGGCGCGTTAGCGCGAACACATAGTCACGGGCGAAAACCGGTGCGCTCACGAAGAGAAACACAACAAAGACAGATAAGGCTTTCAGATAAGTAGTCATAGGAAATCTCCATTAATCTTCGGTCAGATTGTTGAGGTGGGATTCGTAGTTCTTGAGGAACAAGAATTCGCAAAGCTTTTCTTCAATAACGAACTGGCGTGACACTTCAATAGTTCTAATGCGCCCACGACATACCGATAGCTCAGTCAGGATCGCCTGCTGTTTCTGAAATATGGCTTCAAATGCCATCTCGTTTTTGATGATTTCCGGACTGTCTGCATTACAGTCCGGCTCGTACTTGCGAACAATCTCATCCAGAGCCAGTCCGAGTGAGCTGGCGGTAAGAATTTCGAGCAGCAGCTGACTGGCAATCATGAAACTGCTTTTTCCTGTAACCAACGATCCCCAATCAGAAAGTGACGAAGCAGAGCCGTAGTTCTGTGCAAACAGAACGGCCCACCCTGCGGCTACAACGCCCGTCGCGGTAAATACCGCGAAGGTGTATTTCCGGCGGGTGCTGTCGAGATCAAACAGCTGATTGATCCTTTCCAGTGCCAGTGAAACCAGTGCAGGCACACACGCCATGAGAACGGCAAGAGTCGGGTTGGTTAAAAAGGCGATATCGCCGCTGCCCATAATGGCGGTATAGGCATTGGCAAAACCAATGCCCAGAGAAGTCAGCAGCGCGACAATCAGAATAGGAATACTGATTTTGTCCTTGATGTGTAGCTGTCCCCAAAGGCTTGGCTGGTCAGATCTGACTGTTTTGCGATAGCGAGATGTGCCGTCCTTGCGGGTACGGGCTTCTTCAATCGGCTTATTTAAGGCATCATATTCTTTCTCAAGCGCGGACTCCCGCATTTGTAGTTCGGTCAGTTCTTGTATGTGCTCCCTATCAAACTGAGTGCCTGCATGTTCACGGACGACCTGAATCGCAAGCTCTCTATCACCGCACATCCGCATCTTGTGGATGAAGGGATCACCTTGGGTCTTGGAAGGCAGTGGTGTTCCAATTTTGTTGGCCTGCACCAGCGATTGACCAACTTCTGGTTTCAATTTCTTACGAGACATAAGAGATCTCCTCTGTGATGAAGTGACGTGATTTCATCGCCACGTACAGATGTAGTGAACGAATAACAGTCCGCTCTCTAGTCTCAAACCCTACGCGAGACTGAGCGCTGTTCTGGGAAACTGGATGGGAGTTGAAGCAAACATCTGGCGCTGCGAATGCAGCCCCAGAAGCAAATGACTCCAGAATTACGAATGCGAGCATTAGAAATCCTCCTCATCGATATCTGCGTTCAGCTGTTTTTCACACCACGCCTGAACGAATGCAGCATAGATATCGTCCAGATGCTGAAGGCAGAGTGAAAGGTATTGGAGCAAGTCGTATTCACGGATGTAGGACTTGGGCGTTCCGTCATCGTTAGTACGGAGCATGTTCCGAATCGTCCTGGAGTCATCATCGGTCATCTGATCCCAGTCAAGCACGAACACGCAGCCCATAGTTTCAGGCCGATGAATACGAGCCATCGTTTGTGTCATCAGCTCGGGAATCTCCCGGCTGGAACACCCCTGACGCAGCAACGCTGCATGGAGGTAGCTGTAGCAAAGACGGTCGTTCAAAAACTTCATTGGAAGTACCTTCATGTTCTCACCTATCGAGTAAGTGAAAACTGCGCAGTCTTCGTTTCTTAATGTTGAATGAATCAGCAATGGCCTTAGCTGCTGCTCCCCCGAATTGGGAAGCTGAGCATCAATCTTGATAGCTCACGTTCATCAGAACAGCCGGAAAGAAACGGAAGAATCGGAAAACGAGGAAATATCAATTTTTCCGCTAGTGGGATCTGTAAGTTAATGATTTATAAAGGTTTGCTGTGTACGTTAAGGGAGGTAAGGAAACGGATTTCAACAAAATGAAAGGAACATCCATGTCTACGCAAGGAAAACAACAGAGCTATGAAACCACTAAAATGGAAATTGAAGTGCCAACGGTTATAAAAGAAGGAATGGAAGAGTGGGCTACCCAGAGTTTATTTGGAGATAAAGATGAAAACCGCATGGCAAATTTGGTGACGGCTATGTTTGTGGGGTTGCATTTTTGGTTTCATCCGCAAAACCCGCAGGTCGGGTTGAACGAACTGGAGGATGAGTATGGCATTCGTGTTGCAACAGGGACTTATCAAGGGAGAATTGTGATTGGTGAGCAGATTACCTTTGACGGTTCTGAACCAGTACCGGTACGACCAGGTTTAGATGAAAGGGGGCGTCCTCTACCAAGTTTAGATCTCTAGATCCGTCATAGAAGGCAATTTCATAGGCGATGAAGTAGCATACTGAGACTTAGTTTCGTAACCTAATGTTCTTGAGGAAGGCGAACGGGACTCCCAGGCATGCACAATGGTAGCGAAACTAATCCTAAAGCATTAGGTAAACAATACACTCTGCTTCTGGACTCAATATGCTCTTCAGTCACTAGCGAGGCTCGTAGGTTAAGAGAAAAGGAAGATAAAGAAAGGTGGAAAGAAGACGAAAAGCGTTGGGACGGTCAAGCTCTATGGGCCTTTTGTTGCGATCAAAAAAGGAAGGAACTAGAAGACAAGTTAGCGGCAGATGACAAGCTTCCAGCATGGAGTACTATGACCAAAATGGGCTCCAGTGGTGTTACGAAGGAGAATGCTGAAGCGTTTGTTCGAGCCTGTATCGATAAGAATCACGGAAGAAGTGTTAAGGATTTCCTAGATGGTTTTATAGTATTTGTTGAAAGTAGTAACAAATTTCAAATAGAAAAAATAAAATCCTTCGAGGGTTTTGATGACCTTATAGAAAAAGTTATAGCGCGGTGGAAAATAGAAAAAGCGATCGAAGATCGCAAAAAAAGTGAAGACTTTCCAGAAGAAGATGCTATTGAACTGAAATCCCCCTTTAAAAGCCTGAACCACTTTGATTTTGATGATGCCGAGCACTTCTTTGGGCGGAGAGAAGAAACCGCAGATATCGTCACAAACATAGATAATGTCGCCTTTTACGCGTTGATGGGGGCTTCGGGGACGGGCAAGTCATCTCTGGCGCTGGCAGGGGTAGCCTTTGAGCTGGTAAGAACAAACACATGGGAGTATCTGAGCCTTCGGGTTTCCTCACCCAGTTTGAAAGAAAAAAGACCTTTCTATGCCTTGATTGGCGCATTGCTTAAGCTTCATTCGCCTGGATTGCAAGGTGCGGAGCTTGAAGAATCTAAGCAGAAGATGGCGGATATGCTCTCGGGGAAAGAGGGCGCAGCAGCACTTGTTCAGTATATCGATACTGTCTGCCAGAATATCCAGGGCAAGCGACTTCTTCTTATTATTGATCAATTTGAAGAATTATTTACCAAAGAAGTCAATGAGGAGGATCGCAAAGGTTTTCTGGATTTACTGGTTTCAACACAGCAGAAATTGAAGAGTGCAAACCCGGATGGCAAACCTCGGGCTTGCTTCCTGTTAACTATCCGCAGTGACTTTCAGGAACAATTCAACCCTTATAGCGATTTCACCAACCTGATCAGTAACAATCACCATCATAGAATAATCACCCCGATATCCACGAAGGATCAGGTTGCAGATGTCATTTGCCTTCCATTAGAAGATAGTCCAGTCGCATTTGAAGAGGGGCTGTCAGAGCGATTGGTAGAGGATGCTGTGACAGCGATTAAACAAGCTTCTCATAGCAATGTTATTCCCTTGTTACAGTATACACTTGCCCAGCTATGGGAAAATAAAGAAACCATTACGATAACTTTTCAGTCATATCTGAGTATGGGCGGTCTATTTGGTGCATTGCCGAATAAAGCGAATGATTTCATCAAGAAATTGGGAAGTGAGGCTGAGAAGGAAACCGTTAAAGACATATTTCTTAGGCTAGTTGATTGGATCGAAACCTCCGATAACGGAAAATTTTCCAGGCAACTAAGTTATAGGGGGAGATTTGGAAATAAAGAATGGGAGATTATAAAAAAACTCGCTGGAAAAGAGTACAGGCTATTAACGATTTCAGGAAATAAAAGTATTACGAAAGACGTAGATGACGGTGATGTAACGGTTGAGATATCTCATGAAAGCCTTTTATCAGAATGGGATCTGCTTGCTGATTGGTTGCAGCCCCTACCAGAGTTCATTAAGTGGCGAAACCAAATTAGAGATAAAATTAATGACTGGGAAAAAAATGATAGAAGGAGTGACTACCTACTCACCAAGCCTTATTTAGAAGAAGCTCAGAGGTGGCGGGGGGAAAGAAAGCTTGCAGACGATGAAAATTATTTTTTGAATGCGAGTTTAGAATGTCATGACCAGATTTCTGCAAGAAAAAAAATAATAAAAAAATCTATAACTTTAGGATTTATATTTCTGGTAGTGGCTCTGTCTGGGTTTGGATTTTATAGCTATTACCTATCAACTGAAATAGTTGATGAGATGAAAAAATCTTCGATTAATAAAAAACTATATTGGTCTGAAAAGGCAAGGGATTTACTATCCTCTGGAGAGACGAGATTAGCTATTTTGTTAGCACTTAATGTTATAGATGAAACGGAAGAACTAGAAAATTTAGATCGGCCTTATAATAATTCAATTGAGTTGTTAAATGAGGCCATTGGAAAGCATGTTGAGTCCGATGTTATAGAATTCAGTGAGGATGTAGATTATTTTGATGTGGCTGGTAGTGGAGAATACTTGGCAGTTGCATCCAAGGATGGCTCTGTTTTGGTTAAAGATGTTAATTCGGGCTATCGATATTTTTTTGAAATGCCTGAAGTCGGAGAGTTGGTAGGTATTGATTTTTTTAATAACGGGAATAATCTGCTTTTATCTATAAGTGATGATGAATATTATTTTGTATACGATGTTAATACTCCTGAGTTGATGAGGATTGACGAAAGAATATTCGACGAGCCGGTGATTGGCTATGAGGAGGATCGTGATCGTGGTGTGGTTATTCGAAAAAGCATGTCGGGTAAAATTAATTTGAATGGAATTGATTTTGATATTTTTTCTGAGGGCGATAAAGATGATATAGGGCTCGACTATTATTATGATTCTGAAAATGGTGTTTTTTCTGCTTTTGGTGATAGAGGGATAATCCGTTTAAATTTCAATAACGATAACAATAATAGGCTAGAAACTTTTTTTATTTTTGATAAATATTCGGGGTATAGTTTAAATAAAAATGCAACAGCGCTCTGTGCTAAAAATTTTGATTTGACTATCGAATGCGGTAATGCCCTAAATGTTAAGAGCTCTACATCCTTTAGCAATATAGATACAGATTTTCCAATCAAACTGAGTAGTTTTAATAAGACTAAAGAGGAATACGAGGAGGCTAGAAATTTTTCTGTATTGTCCGTCAGTGATAGTGGAAGGTACGTCGGCGCTGGTAGTGGTGGCCATGTGTCAATATTTGATTTACGAACAGGGCGTGAAATTCAAAAGCTTATGGATTCATACTCGGAACTTATGATTCCCAAGGTCTACTTCTCGCATGATGATTCCATGTTTTTAAGTCAAGACTGGGATGGAGGTATGCATTTATGGGATACCGCACATGGCAGCGTATATAATTCTTTTCGCGGAGGCGAAGGATATCCATATTGGACAGTATCTAATGACCATTTTGATCGTTTTGGTTTTTTAGGAAGAACTAAAGATTTTTATTCTTTCTCTAAATTCGATCAGATTAGAATTTATAGGCATATCCATTTTCCACAAGGAAGCTCTGTTTTTGATGGGTATGGAAAAACCATTTCATCTTTTGATATTGATCAAAATTTACAGTTGCTGGTAATTGGGTATAAAGATGGAACTGTTAAGATATGGGATGTCGACGATTATAAGTTGATTGATAGTTTTAAGTTGGATGGCAACATTGAAAATATACAGATATCCCACGATCAACGTAAGGTGATTTTTACATTCAGTAATGCCAAAAGCATATTTTGGGACATTGAAAATAGCATGTTATCTGATTTTATTACTAGTGATTTACCATTGAAATTTGTTGGTTTTTCTAATGACGATTCAGTTGTTATGGCTGTTTCTTGGGAGGGAATGTATAATCATCTCTGGTTTTATCTAGTTGATGAAATTGGAAATGGCGACAGCTTTAACTATGTTGGCGAGGCCTCGACGCATGAAACTTATATTGACTTTTTTTTGAATAATGGGAGTGATTTTAAAGATCAGATGTGGGAAGCCAACCAATTTAAATGTGTTAGTAATGTTACTGATATGATGAAGGGGAGCCTTAATATTGAGGGAAAGAGCGTTTCTATTGGCTGTGAGGCGATGAGTACGAATTTTGAATTATTTGCTGTGTTTTTATCTTATTACACCCCAAATGATGATGGTAAGTATGCAACATTAGACCATCATGAAATATCGTTTAGAAGGCTTGCTGACCGTGAGCTTGTTGACACAATTCGTTCTGATGTAGAAATATCGTCAATGGGCTTTAGTTTTGATTCTACTCAGTTCTTTACTCAAACTGAAGATGAGATTTTGATTTACAATATGGAAGACACGAGTACTCCAGTTGTAAAATGGAAATCCATAGAAAATATAAGAAAAGAATATAGTAAATTTAGTCCGGATGGAAAATTATTTCTTCAAGTCGATTCAGATAGTCGTGTTGTCATTCGGTCAGTAGAGACGGGAAACGTTATGTTCGAGTATGATCATTCCGTAAGCGAAATAGAAGTGATTCGGTTCTCTAGTGATTCGAAGAATATTATCTGGAGTGATGCTTCAGGAAAAATCTCTATATTTCCTATAATATACTTTAGTGATGATGATGTTATCCAGTATTTTAAGTCTTTGCGTATCCCTGAGATGACAGAAGAGGAAAAGAAAACTTTTCAGATTCAAGGCTAGTTATATTTTAAAAGTTCCCCACAGATTTTGTTACTAATGTGAAGATCATTGCTCCGCTGTGTAGAGTTCACCAATAGGATTAGAGATGTCTGGATTAAACGTTATGCCGCTCAGGTGTGCTGTTTCGCAGACCTTCTTCACTTCTTCACTGCAAAAAATGCCTTTATATGTATCGAGCTGAGTTTTGAAGATGGCAATGTCTTTTAATTTTTCTTCACGGAAACTGAAATATTCCAAATTTCCATTTTGATCATGGGTTGTTAGCTCTGTATCAAGAGCGTCCAGCTGCTCTACGGTCAACAAAGGGTTAAAGATAAATCCTCGTTCACCTTCGCTATATGTGACAGGTAAAAATTCACCACACTCTGCCAATACTTCTTTTAGCACGGCATGAGCTTTGGCGGACAAAAACAATCTTCCGAAATTCTCTGATATGTCGGGAACGGCTTTGGTTTTGCTGCCAGTGCAGGGGCTAAAATCAATATGAAGTGCTTTCCACACATCCACATAAGATTTGGGTTCGGCATTGAACGCAAAAACGCCATGCTGCTCGCCAAGTTTGGTCATTGCCTCCAGAGGTGGCACTGAGTGCATCAGATAGGCTTCATTGTGGTGAATGCGATATATCATGATAATTGATCTGCCCTTAACATCACAAAGCTCGGGAAAGTACAGGTTTCGAGCTTAAACCGTATTTCCCTGAGTGCCAACGCCAGTGATTTATCATCTTTAATACGCGATTGGTCAATAAGCGTACTAAGCCACTGGTAATAACCTTTCCTGTGGATGCGGCTGTGAGGAACAGCGTTACTCAGATGACGGGGCATTTGAGGCTTAGCTGCCGTGTTGTGGGGCAGCCAAGCGCCATTCGCGGGGAAATCGATCCGCATTTTTGCCCATGCCATGATGCCCCGCATCGGTATTGCGCGCGGATCTTTGCCTGCAATAATTGCATGGCAATCACAATGCTGGCTTGGACGAGGATCACCATTAGCCGTCATATGGCGAGCGAGCCGACTGGAATCATGCGCCTCATTGATCAGCTGTTCAAACGTCATGCCTCTCCCCTGAGCCTCATACGTGACTAAGCCTTGCTGTACCTGAGAGAGATTCTTGAGGTGATTAAAATCTAACAAGGTCGGGTTTTCTTTGCCTGCAAACCGAGTAATGGCGTGGTTGACGACATTGTCATAGGGTAAAGACATACAATGATCCTTATTGAGTTATCCAGGGGGCAGAGGGATTTGAGCCTATTGTAACGGAAAGAAGAGGCGCGATTCTGCGGTCATCAGCGCCATTCGCGCACCGTAAACGCCGAGATGTACTATGCCAATGCCCTAATCAAGGTATGGCGCGAGCAACCATAGGATCGGGCAAGGCCTGCAATGGTCGTACTGGGTTCATGCTCCAGCAGGTATCGGGCATAAGTGACATCTTGATCACTCAGCTTGCGGGGGCGGCCTAGCGTCTTACCCCGTTTGCGGGCGGCTTCCAGCCCTTGTTTCGTGCGTTCGCGCAGGGTGTCACGCTCAAACTCAGCCAGAGCAGCCAGCAATGTATAAACAAAACGGCCTGCGGGCGTTGACGTGTCCATATGCAAGGTCACGATATGCAGGTGAATTTCTCGCTGGCTAAGGGTTTTTGCCACCGTAATCGCATCCAATGAGGAACGAAAAGCGCGGTCTAAATCCCAGACCACCAGAGTATCACCGGGCTTCAGGTCAGCAAGCAGGCGCTCAAAGACTGGGCGAGACTTCGCGCTGGCAGAGACGCCTTGTTCTATCCGCAGCTCATCACACTCACTTTCCAGCCCATCAATCTGACGGTCAGGGCATTGCTCTCCGGTGGATACCCGCAGATAACCAATCTTACGTCCCATATTGTCTCCTTACATCAGGTTATATGCCTAAGATGCATAGCATCTGCATGGACAAAAACGAACGTTTTTGATCCATAGGCTCATTTTGCACACTCCTGTATGTAAGTGATTGATTATAGGCAGGCAGATGACCCGCAGATGGTCTAAAGTAATTGATATGGAAATAGTATCAATAACGTTCGTTTTCATACAGAAAAGCTATCAGTGACGATAGCAATGCTCTTGCTTGCAGGATCGGTGAACATGGCGCAGGCAGAGGATTTTACGAATAAAGACTTTCTGACGCTGCAAGAAGCGCATCAGAAGTTCTGGATACAAGGAGCGGTAGATGCCCTGTCGCAAGTTGCAGCAGCCAAAGCCAATGAGACTGGCAGGTGTGTTATGGAGTGGTACTATGGCCCTAAGCATGCCGCACGGAATGGCCTCATCCTCGCCAGCATGGAGAAGTATCCTGATGCCCACCCGCGAGCTATAGTGCTAGCTCTAATCGAAAGGGCTTGTGGTGTTATCAGAAAGTAAATGTCAGGTTTGGAACAACCTGAGGAGCTTCACGGTTTAGGTCGCTATCGTAGGATACTGTGGCTAAATCAAGTGAGTCATTTATTTTCAATGCTTCTTGTTCCATTGCTTGAATTTCATCAAGAGATAGCGGGTTACTCTTACCCGCCGTCAATTCTTCGCGAATTTCCACGATGCGATTGGAATGGCCGTTGATACGGTCAAATTCTTCTTGGGCGTTCGTTAGTGCATCCTGCCTGTGGAACTGATCTTCCCTTGAAGGATCGTCACCGCGCCAATCAATCTGCGCCGCTTCGTCTGCCGAGAGCTTGTCTCCATCCTCGGTGTACACATCACCGTGCTTGTCTTTAAACACCCGCTGACCATCGGCGGTCAAAGCGGCTTTGTCCAATAGCTCTTGGTACTGACGCTGCGCATGATGCAAAGTATCACTGGCCTGTATCAGGGCGTGATATACGGCTTCTTCTGCTTGGTTGACCGCATTCAGCGCGCTCGTCCACGCTTCGCGGTAGACCGCGTTCATCATCAACTGCTCAAAGGCAGATTGTTTACGTTTTTTGTCTTGGATAGCGTCCTGACGAGCCTGATCGAAGCCAAAGCGCTTTATGCGTCCGGTATCGCGTCCGGCCATTTCATTATTGAAATCATCTAAATTTTGCGTACGCCGTTGTTCATCGGCGGCTCTATTGATTGCTTCAAATTCGCTGGTCATTGCGCAACCTCCCAGACGGGAAGTGCGCGCAAATCTACCGCTTTGCTTACGGGATTTTTATCTGTGATAAAACTCCCGTGCTGTTTATGTCTCATGCGCATGTCACGCCCCATAGCCCTACCATCCTAATTAAATCTATAGTTGTATTCTATAGCGCCAGTATTAAGAAACCGTAAATAGGAACCTCCTTAGCGGTTCCAGAACACATGTACCTCGTCATAAGCGGTTGTGACGGTGTAAACGTCATTGATTTCTAAATCCCGTCCAATCTTGTCGTAGTCGATATAAAAGGCCAGGTTGTCAGGAATGCTTGTGGTTTCTTCGGTCAACGCCTGCGCGAAGTCAGCAAGACTGGTAAAGCAGCCGTGATAATCATCAGACAAGGCCTGCTGCGCTTGGTCTATATCACTGCACCAATGAGACAATACGGCTTGGCCTAACTCACCGTGCTCTTCGAGAAATACGGCGATAGCATGGACATGCTCAAGGCTTTCATATTCACCTAAACCAAGCCCACCAAAACCATCATAATCATGGATTGCCCACTCTTCACTGAACGGTTCAGGTGAGGCGGCTAACATCGCTTGAATAGCTTCGTGTATGTCGTTCAGCTCTTGGGTGGCATCAATCCAGACCCCGTGCAGCATTCCGGCGTTGTAGGCGGCTAAATCGGCAACGTAAATATTGTAATCACTGTTCATGTCTTTGCTCCTTATAAAAAAACACACCCCTTTTGGGGTTGAAAACCCCAGAAAAAGGAGGGAGCGAAGCGAGCGTGAAATCGCATGTTTTGACGCAATCCAGACAGGGGGAACCGCCCCATCTGCACAAACGCAGAGCGGAAGATTGGGGGATGTCTTGATGGAGACGAGTTATGTGATATTTTTAGGTCTACCCAAAAGGGGAATAAATAATAGATAGGCGAGCACGGATGTGTTCACAGTCAGTCTTATGTGGGGCGTTGCGGGGTATCCCCGCTCGAAGGGGTGACAAAAAACGCCAGCGGCGGTTGCCGTCAGGGGAAGGCTTTCCCCTTTTTATCGCTTATGTCGTCTTTCGGCCATAAGAGGACGTTAGCGCCCGCATAATTTTATGCTACCTGATGTTTCTGAGAATCTTCCAGCATAGCGATACAAAACCGGAGACTATAGCCATTCAAACGATGATTCGGCCAAACATCCTTCTCAAAAGACACGCTATACAGATCATAGATATCATCCAGATTTTCTTCCCTGTTAATCGCTTCTTTTATCTTTTCTGGAAGGATATGGTTGGTGCTTTTATGAAATAGTGTTTCGGCAGCATCAAGCATCTTGTCTCTAGCTGTATCAGCATCTTTGCTGTCATTTATATTCATGGTCACTTTCAAAGACCGTGCAGCCTGGCAGCTTCCATCAATATAATAAGCGATATCTGCCCTTATAAGCCCATCCCCAAACTCCACATATGGAGCTGATGCAGACCAATCACCATACGATTCCTTATAGTGCCCCGTTTCTATGCCATGCTCTTTGAGAAATCCTTGTGCCTCATATGGCGACCATCCCTCATCTTTTGGAACGGCGGGCGGGTTTTTCTCAACCTTTCGCATAGACCTGAAATCCTGCCATGCTTTAAAGACATCCCGAATGGTTCTAATGTCTCGAACTTGGAGTATCCATACCCAACGCTCAAGGTCTTTAATTCGGAAATTAAACACAATGACGGCAAAAGATTTGGTAAATCGTTTTGCCCACTTGTCCTTTAGTGAAAACTGCAACCTTACAAATATATCCTCATAGGTCGTATAAACCACCAGACAGAAAATAAAAGGCAAATAAGTAAAAGTTAAAAGCGGTGGAAGTAAAAAATCCTCGACAGTTTCCGGTCTTGCAAACTCTGAAAAATTAGCGACCAATTCATATAGCGCATACACAATCAGGGAGAATCCGACGACCGCTAGAATAGTCCCAAACAGGGTTTCAACACTCCTATATTTTTCATCCGCTTGGGAAAAGGCATGCAACATTGTACTGAAAACCAGTACAGGAAAAAGAATTAACTCTGCCCAGAATGAAAGCACATAAAATCCGATCAAAAATTCAATAAGTGCAATGAGCTTTATATTGTCCAATACGGTTTTCTTAAATGAAACGCTATCTTTTTTGTATTTCTCAAGATCAAAAAAGAGAGGAAAGCCACGGCAAAAAACCATATAAACGTGTTTTTAAGCTGCCCTATATGCCAGAGATCAATTTCGAAGAGACAATAGACTATAATAGAAACATAAATCAGTGCCAATATAAGCAGTGATTGTATCTTCCAAACAAAGAAGGATTGGATAACATCTATCAATGAATCCCTAACTTCTTGCATTCTTAGTGACAGCCCTACATAAAGTGCTAAGGCTGTAAACCATATCAATATTGACCATTCCCTATTATTCAGTACATCCATTACCTTGAAAACTCATGTTCATACTAGCTGAATTATCCACCCATGCTGCTCTAGCTGCGTCCTTACATCAGGCTGAATCCGGTCTTGGTGGGCCGCCAAACAAAGGAGCCTACGAGGTCTACTAGCGGCTACGTACAGTTGCCTGGTAAATTTTTGCTTCCGCGTGCCGGAAATTGCCCCGTTTTCCATGAACGCCAACCTTCCGGATAGCGTTTCTAGGTCATACTGGTGATTTTTTGTCTCCAGTACCAACGTCGCATCATGTGTTTCACCTTTTACGGAATGGATAGTCCCGATTTCTATTTCACGCCCGGAAACTGAGCGATATATATTCGCTGTTCCGGCCTGAGCGATATTGTTAACTTCGCCATTACTCTCTGAATAGGCCAAATAGTCTTTCACCGCCCCATCTTCACCGTCAATTCCCAGTAGAGACAACAGGTTATTACATTGCGCCTCCCAGAGTTCCTGAGAAGGGATTCCATCCATAATCCAGGACGTGAGCAGCCCCTTAAAATCTTCGTGTGCTCCCGTGGTCCTTAGATGGCTAACAAGACTGGTCGCGGAATAGTACCTTGTATAGGCTCCGACGCTTTCGGTAACGCCGCCTCTACGTAACAGATCAAGTACGCACTGCATGAGTAGTGCGTATTGAAATGCCGCATCAGCTTCCATCGCCCACCACTCGCGTGATACTGCCTCAATGAGCAACTGGGGCCTCAGTGTCTTAACGGATTTTGTTCTATCGTAATCAGGCCAATACTCTCTAATAAACCCACCCTGGCCTTCTGTGCCTCCCACGGCCTTTGCACAACGAGAGTGGTTGTTTATCTCCAACGCATCGAGCAACTCGCAAAATCTCTCCAGCACATTTCCTTTTGTAGCATCTGTATAGAGAAAAATAGTGTGAGGGGTGTCATGTGGGACTTCTTTAAACGACTGAAGCTCACCTATCCCGGTGACGCTCAGACCGGATATCTTGGCAGCTATATCTGCCGGAAATCTATGTGTGCTTTTGAGGGGAACAAGCGCACGATTGCCATTGAAAGTCTCATTCGGACTCTCTCCACCCATATTGTCGAAAATGGCCTGGTCCGGATCACCTAGTCTTTGCAGCATAACATCATCGCAAGCGAACAATTCGTTAATGATATCGTCCTGAAATTTTTGTGTATCTTGCATTTCGTCTACTAGGACATAGGAAAAACGTTTTCTGAGCGCGCTTACAACCTCGCTATTCTTCCGAATGCACTGCTTTGCAAAGTAATACATCTCTGAGTAAAAAAAGTATCCTCTTTGAACGCGCTCATGAAATACTGCTTTAAGATTTTTATAAGAAGGTTTGAGCGATTTTTTATCGAAGCCTGGAACCTTAACTTTCCCCGTCTCATGGTGAATCTTTAGCTCGTATATAGATGCACGCTGTTTGCTAGCTAGAAAGGCTCTTGTTCCATTGCTGATCAGGCTGCTCATCAACGCCGCGCAGGCCTCATCATCTATCCGGACAGGGTTCATCTCAATTGAGCGCAAATAGGGTGCTGCCAGGAATCTATTAACGAACTCCTGAATAGTCCCAATAAAGTTTGGATACTGCGTGAGCCGAAAACCCGAGGGATGGCTCTCAATTCTAGCGATAATTTCATTACGGGCGACGTTGGTATGCGTCAGAACGCATACTCCCAAGTCCGCAGATCTCAGCTTCTTTTCAAGAATGAGGAGCTTGGCCGCAACAATCGTCGTCTTTCCGCTTCCCGGACAGGCCTGAACATCATCCCAGGACTTGATAATAGCCCGCCTATCGTCGTCAAATTCGAGGGTCATCGACGGGTCTGAAAGCCTTTGGTTGTAGTCCTGAAGGAACTCGTCGATATCGTTATCAGTAATCTCTAGTTCAGGCACCTATTCGCCTCCCGTAGCTGCTTCTATAGCAGTTGCCGCGACAGTGGGAGGCGTGCTAAACGGTTCGGTAACATAAGCGATAGCGGCCTTAATGTATGCGGGTATCTTATCCAAAAGTCGATCTTTACCATCCGCATCAGAATAGTCTTCAATTAATTTCTGGCTGAGACGGTACGCCACATCGGTTTTGAGACTGCTTGATTCAATAAGCCCGTATATTTTTATAGCCCGCAATTCCGGATCAGTAGGGAGCCCCGCAAATGCCGAATCATCTTCGCCCTTGACGAGGTCATATATATCTTCTGCAAGACCGCTTCGGATAAGGCAGTACTCAAACGTCCATTCATCAGACACAAAGACTTGCGTATTTTGTAGGTCATCGAGAATAAGCTTGCCCCCCTCATGCTGTATCTCGAAAGACTGGAGAGACTTCTTCTTATCAGCTACGGCAGTTCCAAAAACTGTTCCATCGGGACCCGTGCGTGGCAACCAGTAATGCTTGTTTCCGGTCTTCAGCGTCTTGAATCCCACTTCATCATTGACGTCTTTGTCCGCAGACTCCGGCCATAGGTCAATGTCTCTGAGACAGGCAACGCGAATGGGCAGTTTTGAAGTGTCGCTGTTCAGAGCAGCCCTTCTAAGGAATATTTTTGCATATCTTGTGTAGGCAGTGCTACCGACATTGACCACACTTACACCGTAATCCTCCAAAGGCCTTCCGAGGATATTTGAAATCGTAGGAAGCAAAATATTCTCACCGTCACCCTCGACAATAAGAACTGACTTTGCGAAGAACAAATTCGATTTCGTTACGTCGAGAAACTTCTCAAGAAAGACGTAGTCCTCTGGATCAAGCAATGTCTCGCTTTTTGTTAGCGGAAACGCCGCCCCATTAGAAACTAGGATCATGCTTTCAAGGGGCGCTTTAGAAGCCAGATTGGGGCTATGGGTGGTAAGGATCGTCTGAAATGTGGCAAAGTTGGTTTCCGAGTACGTGTCCCTGATAAATTTTAAAAGCTTCATCTGTAACTGCGGGTGCAAATGGGCTTCGGGTTCTTCGATTAACAAGAGCGGGAAGTCACTTTTCTCCTGCTCAAGCAATATCAACTCTGTAGCCATGAAGAGGATATTACTATACCCAAGACCTTGTATGGGCTTTAACTCGTCAAGCACCAGGCTCAAGCGTCGCAATATATCCTGAAACGCACGCTCTCGCTCTAGGGAGTTAAGCGTGTCAAACTCCTGACTGCCAAGCATTTGAATGGACAAATCAAACTCGTCCATATTGAAAGTAAGTTCTTTAACGTAGCGTTCAATATCTGACCGACTTTCTTTTAACCCCTGATTATTCTTAGCTTCACTACTCGCTGCGATCAATCCCTTGAGTAATGTCTCGAAATGGACCCCATCACGTTTGAAGTGTTTCGAAGAGGAAAGTATTTGTGCAAGCCTGGAGCCTCGACCGGAGGACAGCTCCGCCTCAGCATCTCTAAGAGGCTTCAAATACGTTGACGAAAGGTAATCTCGAATTTCTCTTTCGATAGGAAGACCGTCACTATTTATCCCTGACCTCAATTCGGTTCGTATTAAGCGGCTACCCCGTCGAATCACTTCGGTTCGGCGAGCGGTCAAAGTCACATACAATACAGAATGTCTTACACCTTCATCCCGCTCCTCATGCGTAAGATGCTCTACAAAGGTACGGGCCTGATCCGGCGTAATTCCGTCAAACTTGAGTTTAATGGAAAGCGTGTCGGAAGAGTTTTGGAAATCAGATTCAACTATGCGGGTCCATTCAGCTGAATTCGTATCCAGAGTGAGCCGTATAGCATCAATTAGCGCAGTTTTTCCGGAGTTGTTTTCGCCGACAAGTACATTAAGCCCCGGGTTCAAAGATAATTTTAAACTTTCAAATATCCTAAAGTTCTGAATATGTAGCTCAGAAACATACATTACCGATATCCCTAATATTTATTAGACCGCCTTCTCCGGCCAGGCATCTATGTTGCTTAGTCGTAGCTTTTATGACCAAGATGTACTTCACGCGGGTGCTCAACCAATGTCCGCTTTGGGTCGATACGAGCCAATTCTAACTAACTACACCAACACAAGATAACTACATACACTAGTACGGGCAACTACAATCATTGATACAGCTTAAGGTTTATCTGAATAACGCAGATATTGCCGTGATCGTCCTCCACTGGCGAAACAGTGGTCGGGGTTGAGCGCCGGAACGCTTACGTACATCCAATCCGCGTAGGGTTGGTTCAGGTTTCCAAAGGGCTGGAATACGCTCTTTGGTCTCCATGAAATGGTCATAGGTTATCAGGGAATAGTTAAGCGAGGTTTAATAGCGAAGCAAAAGAAAAGGCCCGTCAAATAATTGACGAGCCTTTGTATTTAGTTGAGCTCAAGTATAACTCAGTACGGTGAGTTCTTTATGCCTTCTGAGACATGAACGGCATCTGTAGGGAGGCCAAACTTTTCCGCTAACATGGCTGGAGTGACTGATGGGTTGCTTGTAAGCTTAAAGATTCTTTCAAGATCAGTAGAATCCTTAGATTTATCAGTGGCTTGCAATTTTGCTCTTTTGTCAGCAGGACGAAAGGCGTGTGATCGACTATTTGCAGTAGAAGTTGACATGTCCACCTCCATTCTTTCTCAAATCGTAATGCTATATGTGGTTGATGTATATGTCAACCTTCCTGCCGGTAAAATAACTCATCTTCGGGAAGCCCTGCTGGTTGGGGGAAGTTGTTCACATATACCCGAAATAATAGCCTCGGCTCGTCAACTGCCTTAAGCGACTTTATTGCCTTTCTGCCGTGTAGGCATCGTCTGTTGTTAAAAACCAGTGTTTCTCCTGGTTTCAGAATGATGTTTTCTCCCAAGTCGATGTTCTCAAGAAGTTTGTAAAGGGTGGTATAAACCTCTGCTCCTTCCAGTGAGCTTGGTAGGCACTTCTCCCACCTCATTAAATCTACACCATTGTTAGAAAAGACAATCGGTTTTGATTTGTATTTCTTGATTGGTTTAACGGAGTCTGGGCTTTGAAATGAGAACCAATTTTTTTTAAGGAAATTGAAAGAGTTTCCCATCTTTTCTTTAATAATATCGATATCTAAAACGAATGTACCAACTTTTTCCGAGTTGCGAATACATGTGAGCGCCAAGTAGTCAGGTGCTCTGCATTTGTTGGCATGATTTGTCTCTTCTGAGAATCTTAAATATCCCATATCACTATGATAGGGAAGGTATTTAGCACCTTGGCTGCCAACTTGATCAGTTATCTTGGGGGTAACCTCTCGTAGGTATTCACCACCATTTTCTGTCTTGTAGGCTGTGACATAACCCTTCAGAATATCTCTAATAGCCAAAAGCCTCAATACTGCATTATTTTTGATAGTAAGCTCCCTGTGAGACTGTGAGCTTACTTCTCTGAGGGTTTTTTCATGTAGCGGGTCTTGAGGAAACCGGAAGTAAGATAATTCTCCTTTTAAAAATTCCTGTAGTTCATCCTGATTGTCTCTCGTTAAGGCGTTTGTCATGATTTTCTGTACTATTTTTATATCCTCGTGGGTGTACTCTTCAACATCCATATATTTATCCGCTATTAAATTTTCTGTGATTATATGGGGATATTGTATGTGAGTTGGAAATGGGTTTGTATTCTTATTGAGAGACAAAGTTGCCAATTTATTCTTCTGGTATCGCTATCAGAGTCTATGGCAGGTTCGGTTCTATTGCACTTTAAATGAGATATTTTGCCACTCATTGTGCGTTACAGATCCAAAGATATTATGGGGTGCTGAGATCTATATTTCCTTTTCTGCTCTATCTGCGCAAATAGATCCCGCACCGGCTGTTGGCTTTGCTCCGGGACATGAGCGAACAGGGTGTCTTTGAACGCAGCGACCTCTTGCTGTTGTTGCTGGTGCAGGGTATTGAGCTTGTTTTGTAAGGTCTGCCGCTCTTGCAGTTGGGCATAGATTAGGTCATCGCGCTGTTGCTGGTCGCGCTTGAAGGCGTGAAGAGTGCTCAGGTCATTCTGCTGTTGCAGTGTCTGATGACGGCCAGTCAGCCGCTGCCACAGGCCTTTCAGCCCTTTACTGAGGCGCGCCTGCCGCTGCGCCACTTCCTGCTGCCAGCGTTCATCCTGCTTGGTCTTCATTCGGTCACGTTCGCCCTGATGCTGGGCGATCATGTCTTGTTTTTGCTGTTTTAAGGGGGTAAGGCGGGGCTGATATTTCTGCTCAATCTGCTCCATCCCTTTGCGGATACTGGCCAGCAGTGTTTGTGTGTGCTTCTCTTTGACCTTATCCACGGTGGGCAGAGCCATGCGCTCCCCCAGTCTGGACTGCAAGGTGGGGTATTTCTGGTTTAACCAGCGTGACAGTGAATAGACTTCCCCTTGCCAGTCCACGGCGACATAACCGCGCCGGTCACCTTGTGCCAACGCGTAGCCTTTGCGCTCCAGTGCGGCGGTAAAGCCGGCTTTGCTGTCGGTGGTGGTCCAGCATTCCTTTAGGGTGGTTTTGATCTCCTGCGGAGATTGTTTCAGGCGTTTGGCCTGCTGCCATTCGGCCAGCGTAAAATTGAGTGGGTTTCGCTGCTTTCTGTCAATGAGACCATTCGGCATTTGCCAGCCATGCTCCAGATACAGCTCCCGCGAGAGGCCGGTCAGTTTTTCCTTGTAGAAGGCCATATTGACGGCTTTCATCTGCTGGCTGTCGATCCTGCTCCAGACCGCGTGGGCGTGACGGCGGCCTTCTTTCTCATGAAACACGATCACGCGGGGATGTCCGCTCAGTTGCAGGCGTTCCTCCGCGCGGGCTATCGCGTCTTCGTACGCAGCGATATCGGCACGCTCATGCGCAGGCGGTGACAAGCTCATTGAGAACAAAAACTGAGAACAGCGTGTGCCTTTGGCGACGGCTTCGGCTTCTTTAAACGCGCCGGGAATATTGTTGGCGATAAATCCGGACACCTCATGGACTTCAATACGCTCGTTATCATTCGCATTCAGCAGATGAGCGGCTAGCTGGGCAGCGTTGCTGCGCTGTGAGGCTTTTAGGATCATGTCTCTTTCATTCCCAGAGCTTTGAAAATGAGGTTGCGGATCTGGTGAATTTCGGCGCATGCGGCCAATAGCACCAGCTCGGTTTCGCGGGAGGGCATGATTAGCAAACCACTGTTTACCGCTCGGGCGATCTGATTGAGGTTGTTGGCAATGCGTGTGCGGCCCAGTTCGCCAATGATTTGCGACAGGGCCTCATGATCTTTGGCGGGAAACTTGTGCCGTGTACGGCGCGGTGAAATTTGCTCATCCAACACCCGCTCCCGGATGTACTGCGCCAGTGACGTTCCGGCAGCCAAGCGCTCTAGCAGAGCACGTTCTTCTGGTGTAAATCGGATCGACAAGGATTTATCTTTGCGTGGTCGGGTCATGTGGTCTCCTGGGTTGGAGACAGCCTAAACAAAATCGTACTCCGATCCGGGAAATTACACGGTGACATCAGGAGGGCGAGAAGCACAAGAAGAGCGGTGTTTCCCGCATGGCAGGGGCGTGGATGATACAACCAAGCTCTCACCTGAACCTGAAAGGACCACGCCATGACAGACGATACGCAGTACAGCTTGAATTTTGATCCTGATCTCTACCGTCACCATCTGGAGGGGATGGATATTAGCGAAGAAGAGGCGCAGCAGTTGATGGCAGCGCTTTGGCACATCATGCAAACCTTTGTGGATATTGGCTGGGGTGTCGATGCCGTACAGCAGATCTTTCCCGACCTATTTGAAAATACTTCTACTGAGTTTGAATCCACGCTACAACAGAATAATCAATCAAGATCACAGGACTAGATAGTTCTAAAGATGATGAAAGGCCAACTCATGACACAGTTTCCAACAACAAACTTACCGAATACTAAACGTGGCCAGAAAGCTCTTATATACTGTAGGGTTTCTTCCCTGAAGCAAACCGTGGACGGCTCTGGCCTCGACAGCCAGGAGCATCGTTGCCGCCGTTACGCGGAGCAGCAGGGCTATGTGGTTGAAAAGGTCTTTACCGACGACGTATCTGGCGGTGGTGATTTCCTGAAGCGTAAAGGCATGGTAGCGCTGCTGGAGTATCTGCGCCGTCGTCGCACCACGGATTACGTGGTGATCTTTGATGATCTCAAACGCTTTGCCCGTGACACGCTGTTCCATTTGCAACTCAGGGCGCAGATGGATCGTTATAACGCTCGGATCGAGTGCCTGAACTTCCGCTTCGAAGATACGCCCGAAGGCAAATTCGTTGAAATCATTCATGCGGCGCAGGGCCAGTTGGAGCGCGAACAGAACGGTCGTCAGGCCGTGCAGAAAATGTGCGCCCGCCTGGAACAGGGCTATTTCGTGTTTCATGCACCGATTGGCTACCGCTATGAGAAGGTCGGGCATCACGGCAAGCTGCTGGTGCTGAACGAACCTTATGCCAGCGTCATTAAAGAGGCCTTGGAAGGCTTTGCCTCTGGGCGTTTTCAGACACAGGCTGAAATGCGTCGCTATCTGGAGGGCTGCGAGTGCATCCCTAAGAATGCCAAAGGCCAGATTGCCAAAAAGCGTACCGCAGATTTGCTGAAGCATCCAGCTTATGCAGGGTATGTCGAACACGAACGCTGGGGTATCAGCTTTCGCAAAGGGCAACACGAACCGCTGATCAGCCTGGAGACCTACCGCAAAAATCAGGAACGCCTGAACGGCAAACCGTTAGTGCCGACCCGCAAAGACCTCAACAAGGAATTTCCACTGCGTGGCTTTGTCGTGTGCGGTGACTGTGGCCATCCTTATACAGCCAGCTTCACTAAAGGCAAAACCAAGTATCATCCATATTATGTGTGTCAGCAGCGCCGCTGCGACAGCTATGGCAAGTCCATCCGCCGCGCTGATCTGGAAGGCGCTTTTGAAACCATACTGAAGCACATGACCCCGTCGAAAGAAGTCTTCGCTTTGGCAATGGCGATGCTCAAGGATCAATGGAACAAGCGCGAGGAAATCCAGAGCAGGCAGGAAAAAGAGCACCAGAAAACACTGGCAGAGATTGAGCAGAAAATAGAAAAAGTCATCGATATGATGATTGATGCAAACAGCGATATCGTGCGTCAGAACCTGACCAAACGGCTGGCACAACTGGAGAAAGAGAAGCTAATTACGGAAGGGCAAATTAATGCCACAGCCCAACCACTGCGCTCACTTGAGAGTATCGCTAGAACTTCGCTGGATTTTCTAGCGAACCCGCGCAAACTCTGGGGATCTGAGCGCCTGGAGGACAAAAGAGCAGTGCTAAAGCTCGCCTTCGCAGAACCTTGGGCCTACCACCGGAATGAGGGTGCTAGAACACCGAATTTCTCTTTACCTTTCAAGGCGTTAGATGAAATTTCACCACCTCAAAATGAGATGGTGCCCAAGGAGAGACTCGAACTCTCACGAGCATAGCTCACA
>TARA_R110001583_G_scaffold106276_1_pt1 | contig 37135 bp, 12 predicted proteins | sample TARA_R110001583 | Tara Oceans TARA_R110001583 (sample SAMEA4398432) | marine metagenome | biome: Polar Biome; feature: [MES] marine water layer (ENVO:01000295) within the mesopelagic zone...; material: water (ENVO:00002006), including particulate matter (ENVO:01000060) such... | reverse complement strand
AAATGTATCAGTAGATAATGATCTTGAGCAAAGAAAGTATTTTGAGTACGGAAAGAATATGATAATGTTTACTCATGGAGATAAAGAGAAACCTGCTGACATGCCACTTATAATGGCAACTGAGCAACCTCTTATGTTCTCTAGGTGTGAATTTCGTGAAGCCCACTGTGGTCATTTACATAAAGAAATGGTAAATGAGTATAGAGGTATAAAGGTAAGATTTTTACCTTCTATATGCTCTAATGACAGTTGGCATAAAGGTATGGGTTATGAAGCTAGAAGAACAGCTCAAGCGCATATCTGGAGCAAGGATCGAGGTTATGAAGGTTACTTACAAACAAATGTTACATAAATTATGACTTTAAATGAAATAGCATATAATATATTAAATACTGTCCGAGGCGGTAGATCTAATAGTTCAGAGCATATCTCTCTAGACCAAATTAAGTTTAATATTAAGCATTACAGAGCAATGTTAATTAGACGAGATTTTGCTAGAAACGGATTAGTTACAAGACATTTAGAGCAAGATCTAGGGTGTCTAGAATTAGAAAATGTTAATCCTTCTAAATGTTGTGATTTACCAGTTTCATGCAGTGTATCTAGAACAAAGAAAAAAATACCTAGAACAGTTAGATTTAATTTTCAAGACGCTCTAACTTATATAGGTGACGTTACAGGTATTGTTAGAATACCAATAGTAGAACCTTCAATGGTTCATTATCTGCCTTATGATAAGTACACTAGTAAAAAATATAAAGCATATATGATTGAAGATTATCTGTATATATATAATGCTAATGGATTAAAATTTATTAATGTAAGGGGGGTATTTGAAAATCCAGAAGATTTAAAAGATTTTCAATGTGAGAACGGTGTATGCTGGGATGATGACAAACCATTTCCTATGCCTGCAGATATGATACAAGCTATAGACTTAGGTCTAGCTTCAGGAGAGATGCAGTTAATTAGAGGATCTTCAAGTGATACTTTAGCTGACCAAGCACAAGATATTAAAACAATGGCAGGGGCACCCCCACCAAAAGCAGGTTAATGGAATATACTATATCTGACATATATAAAAATTATGATGATGAAACTATTGATAAAAGTTTATTCAGAGAGATATGCTCACAATTTAATATGGGCATTATAGACTATTTGCTAAACGGTAAAGAGTTTAATATGAAAAATAATTTATCTTCTTTATCTATTTTAAGAAAAGAAAGAGACCCTAGATCTCCAAAAATAGATTGGGGGGAATCTATGAAATATAAAAAAGAATTAGAAAATGAAGGAAAAAATTTGGAAAATATAAAATGGCATATATATTATACAGATGAGTACTATTGCAAATATTATTGGAAAAAGGGTAAATGTCGGATACCAAATAAATCTGCTTATAAATTTACCCCTACGAGAGGATTAAAAGGAAATAAAGAAAAACTAATACATCTATTAAAAAATGATGATTTAGCATATTTAAAATTTAAAAAGAATTAATATGGCAGTCTATAGAAATATATCAAGTAAAGCGATCATTAGAAAAGTAATGAGAGATATTAAACCTAATACAGATAATTGGGTTGACGATGCTGTAGAATGGATTGGAGAAGCTTTAGAGCATATAGGAGCTGCGTCTCAGTTTTGTCTTAAAAAATGTGTATTAGATATAAAAGATCATAAAGCTATATTGCCTAATGACTTACATTATATAAATCAAGTAGCTGTAAATGGAACTGTTAGCCCTACAATATCTACAGAACTGTCTACCTTAACGGGTAGAGTTAAGTCTTTACAAACAACTGTTAAAGAATATAACAGTAAACTAGAGAGCGAAGTTGTAAAATCTGCAGATGGGACATATACATCTAGCATTACAACAGCGGATTTAGAATTATACGACACTCAATACAAAACTAATCTACTAGAGTTAAATGAAATTAACAGTAGAATTGTCGTTTTAGAGGGGATGTTTTTTAATGTTGATGGTACAGGTGGAAGTACTTTAACACCGTTAAGTTATGGTGCTAGTACTTTTCCTGATGCTATTCATTGTGTAGGATGTGAGAATGAGATAGCAACAAATAAGGATTCATATATAATTGATTGTGATTATATTAAAACTTCGTTTCCTACAGGAAGCATTTGTTTGTCATATATGGCATTTCCTGTAGATGAAGATTGTTATCCAATGGTTCCGGATGATATTAGTTTTAAAGAAGCTTTATTTTGGTATGTATTTAAACAGTTATTATTAGGAGGATGGGATAAACCTACTAATAAAATTAACTATGTTATGGCTGAAAAGCAGTGGCAAAAATATTGCACGCAGGCACGAAATTCTGCAGCTTATCCAGACATTGATAAGATGGAAAACTTTATGAATCAATGGGTGAGACTTGTTCCAGAAATGAATAATTGGGAATTATTTTTTGAAGAACTAAATACAAGAGAAAATTTAAATAGATCATATTAATGGCAAAATTTATAAAAGGATTATCAAAAGACACGTCGCCTGAAGATCAGCCGCAAGGTACCTGGAGGTATGCAAAGAATATAACAATGCATCCTACAGACGGTGCGTTAACTTCTGATCCTGGGTGCATTAGCGTAGAAAGTCTTTTAGGTAGACCTACTCCTCGTAAAGGAAATGAGTTAGTAAATAGATACGAAGATAATGATATTGCTCAATTTATTGAAATTAAACTTCCATATCCAGGAATGATTGTTATAGGAAGTATAGAAATTGAAGACGATAGAGTTATTCTTTTTCTTGCATTTGACTGGAATCTTATTGAAAAAGCTGTTGAAACTGAAGATCCAGATGTAACAATAGATTTTGTAAATTCTCCTAATCCAGGCGATTTACCTAATATATGGAATAACGGTGAGTACATATATGGAGGAGAAATAGCAGAATTTGATGGGGCTACATATAAAACTTTATACAGATCTTTACGTAGGCCTGCAGATGCTAATATAGATACTGACATGGATTTAAAATTTAATGTTAATAATCCTATAGAAGGCACGTATAAAAAGAATCCTGATGGTGAGTTGTTTGTTTATTGGACAGATGATACGAATGCTCCTAGAGCTATTAATATCACACGTCAAAAAAATTGGCTTAGAAGTGGTCTTATTCAATCTGGCCCTCAACAAGGAACTACAATTTCAAATAATATTTTTTTAATGCCAAATAGGTTTCATTATTTATATGGCATTGATTGGCAATTTACATCTAACCCTAGACATATAGATTTATTAAATTTATTTCCAGCTTCTGGCCCTGTACCTAATGTGCAATTTGGAGATGTTACACAAGGAGGTGGACTATTAACTGGAGCATATTTTTTAGCTTTAGCTTATGTAGATCAAGATTTAGTACAAACAAATTATGTTGTAGTAGCAAATCCTGTACATATTGTAGAAGATCCAGAAGGCGTATTACCTATAGAAAGGTATGACGGGGCTAAACCAAAAAGTGCATCTGGTAAATCTATAACATGGGAAGTTAGTAATTTAAATACAGACTATGAATTTGTTAGACCTGCTATAGTTAGAAAAGGTGGAGGGGCTGCACAAGCGTTTCAGTTAAATGATATTCCACTAAGAAATTTAGTTCGTAGAAATAATGGAGGAGATCTTATAAATAATTTTATAACATTTACTGGATTAGAAGGGTTTGGAGAATCTTCTGTATCTGATATAATTATAGATACGGTTGCTTATGATACAGCAAAAACAATAAATCAACTAGATGGTATATTATATCTAGGAAATTTAAGTGGTCAAAAAGATTTGGGATATCAGAAATATGCAAATAATATTAAACTTGAACCTGAAATAAAACCACTTACTCCATTTGACCCACATCAAATAACAGAAGATGTTCTAGATAATAACTATATAGCTACTGATCCGTTAGGCTGGGATTGGAACGCGCAAGGGTTAGGTAATCCTATACAACAAGGTTATAGGTGGAATGAAAACTTGTTTAAATTTAAAGGGTATACAAGAGATGAAGTGTATGCTTTTTATATAGCATTTATTATGAATGATGGTACAGAGTCTTATGCTTACCATATACCTGGTAGAGGCCCTTTACAATTAACAAGGTCGCAGTCACAACTTGTACCTACGTGGTCTAATGCAGATGGCAATCCTAACTTTGATGCAAACACTGATATCTTTTTAGGAGACGGAAGTAACTTTGAGTCAGGTGATATTTTAAATGAAGGATTACTACAATCTTCAGACGGTAAAGGTCGTATTTTTCATTTTTATGAAACAAGTAGATTAGTGGGTGCTAGAAATATGAACTTCTGGCAAAATACAAATGAGTTTTATCCTACAGATGTTTTAAATAGAGGTAACTGGGAGATTTGGGATGCAGCATCAGAATATAGTAGTATTCTAGGTGGGATAGAATATACACCAACAGAAACGTTATCTGGACGACGTGTAAGACATCATCATTTTCCTTCTAATGAAAGCTATGATGGAGATAATGGATTTGATAACTCAGGCTTTCAAACGTTTGGAACAACTGATACATCAGACATGGAAGTCTCTGAAGTAGATATTAAATGGTATGCATTAGATTTTAACGTATGTACAGCTATTACAGAAGAGGGAGACCCTATTTTTAGTGGAACTATAATGTCTGATGTTATAGAAGATTACGGAGTAAGTGCTGATGATTTACAAGAATCTTTTCAAGATGAAGGACTAGAGGGTAGTAGCACTGAAAGTTGGCTACAAGCTGTAGAAGCTTGGAATGCTGGATTTGGAGGAGCTGATGAAGGAGATCAAGATGGAGAACTTATGCTTTTTGCAGGAGATACAATGCCTTACACGGGAGGTTTTACATGGCCTACTGTAGGACAAGTAATTAACTTTGCATTTATTAGAAGAAGACATGAAAACGCAGGAAATCAAAGATTTGCAGCATCATATGGAAGTTCTATGTATGAGGATAATGATGATGAGATAGGAGGAGTTAATTGGCCTGGAAGTTGGAATGGAAGTTGTGGATGGGCATTAGGCCAAGAGTTTGTACAAGGGGGAGGTACATTTGGTAGTAGTTTTAGACATAACAATGGAGGGCCAAGTGGTGCTTCAGGTTGTAGACATGTCAGTAATAATGTAGATCTTGGATGGCTTGGAACAATTGATCAACAACCTCACCACTGTGAAAAATCTATATACTGGCCGTTCGGGTGTTTATGTATACATGGTATAGCTACATTACTTTCAGTTACGACAAGTTGGTGTTCTTGGAGGAATCAAAAAAGAGCTGGGTGTGGTGGACCTGAGTCTGGTAAGTGCTCTGGTGGATCTGGTGGTTGTGACGAGTGTGATAAAAGCGCAAGACCAGTTGTTGTTTGGGCAAATGATACAGGAAGTGATAATGTTCTTTTAGTAGCAAGAAGAGGTAATAGTAATGTAGGATGGCCAGATACTTGGACAAACCCTCTTTTACCATTTTCTCCTAATGAGTGTGATGCATTTATTTGGTTTCAAAGAGGTTCTCAATCATTAAGCGGTCCTATTTATCATAGTGTTAGAACTTTAGGATTTAGTTTAGATGACATTAAAGTTCCTCAAGAAATAGCAGATAAGACTCAAGGGTTTAGAGTTTATTATGCACAACGTAACCATGAAGATAGAAGAATATTAGGACAGAATTTATTACACCCTCAAGTACCAAGTAGAAAGCCTACATTTGGACAATGTGTAGGAGCTGCAACTTTAGAAGGTGTTGAAGGATTTGATGGTAATTCGGGTACTATGTCAGATGACCAGATACAAAATAAAAACCACTTCTGGGTAAATTGGCCTTATGCAGCAAATCAAAGATCTTATGAAAGTGTTTTTGAAGATAGAGGAGAAGACTTTTTAGAGTATCAATCATTTGCTTTTCATGACTTTTATTTAATGCGTAGTCGTAGAACTATTACACCTGCTACACATCTTAAAATTGAATACGCTGTAGATATGATGCCGTGGGCAGGCCCAGGGTTAACCCAAGATTGTGATTCGGATGCTTCTGACTTTGCATGGGATCCTGGAACAGCAATACCTGGATACACACCATGTTGGCAACTTTGTTTAGATACTACAAGAATTACTGCTGGTTTCCAAATTGCTATTGCTTATTATAATGCTACACAAACAGGTACATTTGGAGGCGATGGTACTACAGGTGGTCAAACATTATATAATTGGTTTGGTAATCATGATCCTAATACTCTTACTATAGGAGATTTAAATAGACCTCTTAAAGAAAGATCTAAATCTTATGTAAAAGGAGATAGCATATTTAACGGTAAACAATTAGGGTTTGGGTATAAAACATATAATGAATATGGAGAAAGTCATATAGCTTTAGCTGTTCATGAAAGATATGGAATTGTTCCAGCCTTTCATAATTCTGACTCTAATGACGGTGCAAACCCAGTAGGTATTGTAACAGATTTTGCTTATGGAGAAGGAGTTACTTATCAAGACCCTAATGGTAGACATAGTATGTATTACCAAGGAAACTTGCATGCATTTAGACTTGATATGTATAACTCTATAGATACTCAAAATTTAGTTTGGACTGGATTTCAAGTTGTTGGAGAAGTGTATAAAATGTTTACAGTTGGACAACAAACTATTAAAGGGACAGTAATTGATGAGGAGGATAAATATGGAACTAAAAAAGTTTTTGAATATTTTGAAGCGCAGACAGAAGTTGATCCTAACACTACACCAGCTTTTAAAGAGGTAGTAAGAGATATTAAATATATAGAAGAAGATGGTAAAATATTTGGAGGAGATACACATATAACTCGACATGGGTGGAGAAGACATTTAAGAGGTAACCTAAGTATGGAAGGTTCAACATTCTTAGATAATGTAGGTAATTACATGGGTAGAGATGTTAGATTTATGTTTGAAACTGTAGTAGAAAGTCCTGATAATATAAACTTTAGACATGTTGAAAATAAGCGTCAATTATATTGGCCGGGCTCAACTATTAGAGAGTTGCTAGAAACAGACAATGAAATTGATTTTACTGGTATAGGTAATATGGCGTATAACGAAGATTATTCTGCTGTTAATGATTTAGGACATACATCTCCATTGCCTTTACAAGTGTCTCAACCTTCTGACTTTCCTACAAGAGTTGTTAGAAGTGTTAAATCTGATGACAGTTCATTAGTAGATAGTTATAGAAAATTCTTACCTAATCAATTTAAAGACTTAGCTAAGACTAGAGGGGAATTATGGAAGATTTCTGTCTTTAGTAATTTACTATATTTCCACATGGAAGATAGTATACTAAGAACAAAAGGTAAACAGACAATGCAAATGTCAGATAAATCACAAGCCTTTATTGGTAGTGGTGATATATTCGCACAGCCTCCAGATGAGCTAGTCCAAACAGATGCAGGATATGGAGGTACACAATCTCAATGGGCAACTGTAGTTACTAGTTATGGCTATTTCTGTTTAAATCAAAAAGAAAGAGTTGTATATATGATTTCTGACGGCATTACTAATATTAGTAGTTTAGGTATGGAAAAATGGTTCCAAAAAAATATACCTTATGCTATTGAAGCTTTTCAAGCTAAAGCGCCTACAGATAATCCATATCTTTTTGGATTTACCGCTCAATGGGATGAAGAGTATAAAAGAATATTATTAACAAAAAAAGAGTTAGTACCCTCAAGGGCATTTTTAAGACTTTGGAATCAAGGTCATATTAAATATGATACTGGAGAAAATGTATTTTATTGGAGACAAATTTTAACAGATGAAGATGGTAACCCACTAGTTGATGAAGTCGGAGAACTTACAGGTGAAACTACTGATTTTACTCCTGTATTATGGACAGCTCTTCCTCAGTCTTCAGGAGAAGGAGGTTTTATAACAGGGTATACTTCCTGGGACTGGAACACACAACCACCTCCACATCCATATACAGGAAACATAATGACTCAAGCTGAAGTAGATGAGGCTATAAATGTTAATGGATGGTTAATTTTTCAAATACCTTCTGGAGCATTTAATCCCTCTTCTACAGAATACGCATATGTTTGGGCAATTCCTAATTCCGGTCCTACTGGTGGTTATAATGTCAATGCAGATTCTATGAGTCCTGCAGTTCCTATAAGTGAAGAAGTTGACGGAGAAACTCTTTTTGAGCCTACTGGATGGACAATATCATACAATCCTGAAATTAATGCTTGGGTATCATTTCACCATGAAATTCCGTATCATTATACATACATAGGTGAGAATACTTTTTCTTTTCATAATTTTATACATAGAGATATGACATCAAGTCATACAACAGTTTTTGGACTATATGAAAATACTAGCGAAATTATATATGATAATAGATTTTTTGGACAAGATATTTGGTGGCATCATCCAAATGAATATTATGTAGCACCTTTAAGCGATTGGCAGTTAGAAAATCAAGATGTCTTTAATACTACAGACGGTGAAGTTTTAGATCAGCAGATTGAAAATATATCATTAGATAGAGGAGTAAGCTGTAGTAATGGATCAGCTCGCCCTACAAGTGCTATAATAGAAGTAATTCATAATGAAATGCCTGGCCAAGTTAAACTGTTCCATAACTTTTCTTTTGATTCTAATACTATGAAAACTGGGCTAGATAGAGCAATTACTCATGCTAGCGATCAACAACAGGGTATACCTGGAGAAGATACTGGTCCTATAACTGCTATAGTGCCATGGTCGGAATTACAAACTCCTATTAGACCTTATGGAATAGTAAACCAATATAATGTTTTAAATTCTACACAAGAGTTTAGACCTGGATTTGAAGCTGCTATTTTATATAATAGCCATCAATGTTCAGGATTAATTCGTTTTAGATACTTGCAAAATATTAGACGTACTGCAGTAGATTGGAATGTTAATAAATTTAGAGACAGGGCTAAGTTTGGCACTGTTGCAAATTTTGATAGTTATGGACTGCAATGGTTTTTATGGACTAACTCAGGTAATGCTGACGCTACAAATAATGCACCTGGAGTTTATCCAACTATCATTGGAGTTGAGCAAGCTGTTATATCAGCAGAAGGTTGGGATTGGTCCACAGATCCCAATTTAACAAGACGTGAATTTGGAACGCAAATGTGGTTTAATGCAGGAATGGATGAAGCTTTAAATGTAAATATGCTAGATCCTAATCCTTTTATTGCCACAGAAGTAGCAAGAACAAAACAAGAAAGCGGCAGAAAATTTGTAGACAAGTGGATTGGTCTACGATTAATTTGCAGTTCTCGAGAAAAAATAGTAAATTTGTTGTCTACAAAAGTAGGCACTCGTAAATACCATAGACATGATAAGAAATAAATATAAAATGGGAGGTTATCCATATAGAGTTGGAGGACCCCGAAGACGAATACCAGCTTGGGCATCAAAAAAGTACTTCTTAGGAGGAGTAATGGGCGCAATAGCAGGTAAAAATAAAAAAGGATTAGGCCTTCCGTTTAGAGAAGGAGGATACTACCAAGGAGGTGGAATGTATGGAAGTCCTAACGCAGGAAATTCACTTTCAGGCGTTCAAGAGAGTAGAGCTGCTGATCAGCAAGCTTTATCTCAATACATGGGCGATTCAAGTTGGCAAAATAAATTCTGGAATGAGCAAACTCAAAAGCAGCAAATGCAACAACAAATGGGGCAAGCAGCTACTGATGCTGCTTCTGCCGGTCTAGGCGCTTTGAGCGGTGGACAGGCTACTCCAGGTGGAGGAGCTGGTAGCAGTGCCGCAGGAGGATTAGCTACTGCTGCAGGAGATTACATGCAAATGATGGGAGGTGATAATGATCCTACTACAATTACAGGTAAAGAAAAAACAGGCGCTATGTTAAGTGGTGCTGGTAGTGGAGCTATGCAAGGAGCACAAATGGGTAGCGCATTAGGACCTATGGGGTCTCTTGCTGGAGGTGTAATTGGAGGAGTTGCAGGTTTAATTGGCGGAAAAAAGAAACAAGAAAAAGAACAAGAAGAAGCTAAAAAACAATTGGGAGATAGAAATCAAGCAATGATTGGAGCAGCTCAACAAATGCATGCTAGAAGACAAGAAGGAATGGAAGACATGGGCTCTGCTGGATTTAGACGTGGAGGAATGAAATATGGCATGGGAGGTCGAATGGCTTATCCAATGGCTAAACAAGGATTGCAGATGGGAGGTTTTGCCGGGCCGCCTATGCCTCTTAGAAGTGGAGGGCTATCTCCAATGAGCTACCCTGCAAATTTTTCTATGGGGGGAGGACCCGCTAATCACTCAAAAGGCGGATACTATCAGAAAGGTGGTTGGAGTACAGGAGAGATGTATTCTCGACCTACAGAAGCACCTATCTTAAGCAGTTTTGAAAAACCACTACAAGAAAGCGGAAACGCTGTAGGGGAGTTTATGAATAACGCAGGATCTGCAATGAAAGAAACTTGGCAATCAGATATGAGTTTAGGAGATAAACTTCAAACTATAGGTGACGTAGCTAGTTTTGCTCCTAATCCATTTATCTCTGCTGCAGGTATGATAACAAGTTCTGCAATATCAGGAGGTAGAGGAGTTCGGGATATAGCACAAGGTAATTATGGGGAAGGTTTGAAGCAGATTGGACAAGCAGGACTTGGAGTAGTTCCAATAGCTTCCCAACTGTCAAAAGTTAATAAAGTAAATAAGCTTGTTAAAGGTACTAAAACTTTGGCTAATATAAATAGAATAAATACGATAAATAAACCCGTTTCTAAAACAGTTAAAGTTCTCAAGAACACGATTGGAGATAAGAGTTTAGTTCAACAGACTGCACAAAATATGCAGCAGCCAACGACAAATGCACCAGGACCATTGTTAGCAGTAGATCAACCTACAGGACCTATGCCAAGTCAGGCAGATATTAAGAAAACTTTAGGTCCAATACAGAAGCCAGATATATCAGCTCCTAGTAATACTCTACCTAAAATAACACATACGGCTCCAGTAGCGCCAAAAATGCCTTTAGTTAAAAAAGGACCTATAGGCCCTAAGAATAAGCCTAATTTAAAAACACAAGGTAAGGGTTCAAGTAATAAACCTCTTATTGGAAAATTACCTATAAATAAACCTGCAGGAGGCGGTAAGAGCAAAGGCCCTCTTGTAAATCTTAAAAAACCTGCAAGTGGGGGCGGCGGTAAAAAGCCTCTTATTAAACTTCCTAAGCCAGGCAGTGGAGGAGGTAAAAAACCTTTAGCTAACTTAAAACTACCTAAACTAAGTGGTTCTGGTGGTGGAGGCGGCCTTAGTAAACTTAAAGATAAAGTAACTGGTGGAGGCGGAGGCGGTCTAGCTCTTGGAGATAAGTTAAAAGATATAATACCAGGTAAAGCTCAAATGGGTGGTTTCCACAATATGGGATCTAGAATACTAGGCTCAATGAGATACGACAAAGAGTTTAGGCAAAAGCAAAGAGATTTAGATAAAGAGTTTTCTGAAAAACAAAAGGAAAAAAGAAAGGAAGCTAGATCAGATAGAAAAGAAAAAAGAGCTCTAAGAAAAAGTGGCAGACAGGAAAGGAGACAATTACGAAAGAGTCAAAGGCAAGATAGAAAATTTGCTAGGCGGGGAAAGTATCAGGACGGTGGATTTAATACAGCTGAGCACGAATATAAAATGTCAAAGTTGAATTCACTGTCAAGTAAACTAGAAAATTTTCAACAAGCAAGAGAAATAAAAGATATGGAAGATAGAATTCTTGCAGAACAAGGAGTATCTAAACTGCAAGAAGGGTACAGAAAAGGTGGAACAAAAAAAGAAAGTAAAGAATTTGAAATGTACGCTAAAATGCTAAATCAACTAGATGCTGAACAAAAAGACAAAGCTGCTAGTTATATGTATGTATATGACGGCAAAGGAAGACCAGTTCTTCCAGGACAGGTTCCAATGATAACTCCTGGAATGATCAAAAAAAATCTTGAAAAGAATCAATGGTTACGTATGAGATATGAAGCTATGAAAGATAATAAGAAAGACGGGTTAGGAGGTAATCCCTTAACTAGCTGGATGGTCGGTAAACAATATAAAAATTAATATGGGCTGGAGAAGACAATTACGTAAAGATTATAGACAAAATAAGCGTCAAGCTAGACGTGATATTAGAGCCTATAAAAAAGGTATTAGAAATAATTTAAGCTCAGGTGATTATAATCAAGAACAACTTTATAGAGATGAAGAAGATGGAATGGTGTATGATGAGCAAGGTTATATTTGCCCAGGTCTAGTTAGATATGGAGGAGTTCGACCTGGAATTCAGTATCAAGGTGGCGGTATAAAAAGTATGCTTCAAAAACATGGAAGTGCAGGAGGAGGTATGTTAGGTCTAAAAAATCTTAATTTAGGTAAAGGCGTTAAAGCAAATATCAGTGGAGGTTTAAATAAGTTTACAGCCGGCATTAAAAAAACTTTTAGTGGAAGAAATTTAAGTCTTAGCGGAAGCGGATCATATAATAAAGGGAACGGGTTTGGAGCAAAACTTGGTTTAACAAAAAGATTTCAAATGGGAGGAGAAGGAATATACTCTCCCGAATCTAGAGCTGCTAGACATGCACGAGATGCTAAAACATTAAAAGCGATAAGACTTGCAGAAGAAAGACATTCAGGAAAAGGTATGGGGACAACTGCGGGTATTGCTCCTAAACTTAAAGATTGGATTGCAGCAGAAAAATCAGAGGAATATGCCAAAGCTCAAAGACAAGCTGCTAGATATATGTCAACTAGATATCAATTTGGAGGAATGAATATGGAAGATGGTGGCACACATTTAAAAGGAGGTGTTGCTAAACCTTTACCTGGAGGCGCTACTGAATTTGTAGGACAAACTCATGAAGAAGGTGGTATTATGTTAGACCCTCAGACAGAAGTAGAAGACAAAGAAACTATGGATAAAGTAAAAGGAAAAGATTATTTCTTTTCAAGCCATTTAAAATTAGGTGGCAAGTCTTTTGCTGCAAGGCATAAAGATTTATTAAAAGCAGGAGCTAGTCAAAAAGAAATAGATGAGTTAGCTCGAGTGCAAGAAATTGTAGCTGGTAGAGATGAGCACAGTTTAGATGATGAAAAAGAAAAGAAACATGGAGGCGTTCGTAAATATCAAGATGCAGGATTTATAAGTGAGGATCAAGAAGATTTAGACGAGGAAGCAAAAGATATATGGGAAGATCCTAATGGAGATCATTGGAATTGGGATGATGCGCGTAGAGCTAGTCATCAAGATTATCATTTCCATGAAGACGGTACCCCTAGAACAGACGAAGAAAAAAGTCAATGGAAACTAGAGAATGGTATGAGTAGCGGAGACACTATTACTAATCAAGGAGAATTGCCAGCGGCAGAAGGATACTTATATAACGGTGTTACAGAAGAAGATATTGCACCTTACTTAGATGAAATATATGACATTACAGGTATTCCAGATTTTAACGCTAGAAATCCAGAACATGTTAAAGCTTTGCAACAGGTTATGATCAATCCAACCGATGAGCTTAGACAAAAGTACCCAACTTATTTTAGTAATACACAAGGTGATATGGAATCAGATTATTTATCTGGTGATAAAACAGTACATAGTTCTGCTCAAAATGATGACGGTTTATTTGGTAGAGATACTTTAAATGCTGTTATGCTACTTTCAGAGTCACAAGAAGAAATTGACGATGAAGAAGAAATTATACCAGAACCAGAAACTGAAACACCTGGACCTGAGCTTGGCCCTGAAGGGTGCCCTTGTGAAGACGGTTCTATGAGTGAAGAGTGTTGTGACGATGAAGACGATGAAGACGACGAAGAAGAAGATGAAAATTCTTTGATGTATAATAAACCTAAGAAAAAGTTTCCATGGGATACTGTATTAGGCGTAGGAGCAGGATTAGCACAATTGATACCAGCGTATATGGCTATGAAAGAAAAGCCTGATTTTATGGGTGCTCCTGGCCGTGTTCCTAAAATACATTTAGATCGTATAGCATATAATGATGCTAGAGCAGAAAATTCAGCAAATTTTCATGGCATGAGCAGATTTTTAGAAAACTCTGGATTAGGTCCTGGCGCTATAGCTAATAAGATGGCAGCTTGGGGTCGTAAACAAGAAGGTGATGTAAAGATAGGTTCTCAAGAAAATAGAGAGAATATAGCTATAGGTAATCAAGAGGCTCAGTTAAATTTACAACGTTTACAGAATCAGGTTAAAAATAATATGTTTGTTAATGAATTTAATGCTGGGGCTAGTGCTGCTAATAAAGATAGAAAACTAATGGGGGTTCAAAATGCTGTGCAGACTTTAGCTAATATGAATAGAGATAGAATGGGCTTTAAGACTGAACGGTATGTAGCAGGAGCAACAGCTGGGGGAACGGGTGTACTATCTAGATATAATAAAGAGCTGCAATTTAGAAAAGCTAATCCACATTTACAAGTTGGGTCAGCAGATTATAAAGCTGCATGGTTAGATGCGCAAAAAAATCTTCAGTCTAGCCCAGAGTCATACTATCAAGAGCCTAAAAAAAGATGGTGGAAATTTTGGGATAAAGAAGAAGATCCTGTAAATTTGCAAGAAGAAGAAGAAGATGACGATATTGTATATGAGGAAGTTGATGATGAATCTGATGATGAATCTGATCCTAACATGCAAGAACAAGAATCTGAATTTTCATTTTCAGAAGATACAGATAATGATACTGTTCCAGATTATCTACAACCTGACATGAATAAATTTGGAGGCCCTAGATTTGGAACTAAAAAAAGAAAAAAACTAAGACGTAAAAAACGAACAAAGCAAATATATGGCTAATAAATATAGTAGATACGAACTAAAGCCTTATGTAAGTCAATATGTAGATCCAGGTTGGACTGAAGCTGCAACTACACTTAGAGATAGGTGGGACTCAAATAAAGAAAAGCACAGCAAGTTACAACAATTGGCTGCTGCTACTAAAGTTGGTGAAGGAGATAAACACCATAAAACTGCTGCTATTCAAAACATATCAACTCAATTTGATGATACTATTACAACAAATAGTTTTGAAAATGCTGACACTGTAATTACTGATGCTGCATTTAACTTTATGAATAATGACGCATTGAAGGTATCTGCTCAGTCGTATGAGTGGTGGACAAAAGAGCAAGAGATGAAACTTAAAGCTCGTGCTGAGGGTAAGAATGTAATATTTGATAAGGTTACTGCTAAGAATGAGGATGGGTCTATTAAAAGAGATGAGAATAACAATCCTATATGGGTGAATAAATTTGACCAGCACAGTTCGTACTATCAAGATCCTGAATCAGGTGAAACACACGTTAACGTATACTCTCCAGAATTTCAAGAAATGTTACCTTATGACGAGAAAATGACAGAAATTGTTAAAGGTATACAATCTGATCCTGTACTATTAAGAAAGTACGGTGTAACAGCTGGTGATGTTAAAGGTTTTCTTGTAAAAGGGAATAACGTTTCTCCTGAAAAAATAGAAGCTGTAACTAGAATGTTACATGATACTTATTTAAGCACTGACCATGGTATACAACAAATGCGATACCTTACACAAGAATCTATTAACGAAGAGACTGGAGAACATTATACTCCGGAAGAAGCTCAAAGAACAGTGTTAGATCAAATGACAGCAATAGCTATGAAACAGCAAACTGCTGAGTTAGATTATCTACATGATAGGAATTTTAGTAATGATACTAAAAATACTAAGAAGACTCAAAGTATTCAAGGTACATCAAATAAGCAAGGTTGGAAATATAATACAGATGCGTATACATTATTAGATTTATTTAAAGATAATGGATGGGAAAATAGTGAACAGAATTATGAGGAGTTTGATAAAGAAGGATATCAAGAAGCTTTAAACGCTTTACCATTTTGGGATAAAAATGTGGCATCTGACTTACGTTCATCATTTACAAAGACTACTCCAATTGGTAATTTTGATGAGAATGGTAACTGGGTATTCCCTGACGATGTTACTAAGATGGATATTATGAATGATGAAGGTGAGAATAGTATAGAAAATACATTAAAAAAATATACAGATAAGTACAATGCGTTTTTAAAATCTGCTGGAGGTGAAGATCAAGATCTTTTAGATGAGAAATTTTTAAGAGCTAATGCAGATTTATATGTAGCACATTTAATTGCTAATAATAAAGATGCTTACATTGCAATGAAAAAAGATAAAAAATCTGATAAAGATTTCTTAAAAGTAGTTTCTGAGTCTATGGAGAGTATTAAGAATGAACAAAAATATATAAAGAGTGTATCTCAACCGTTCTCTGATGAAATAGCAAAAAGAGTGCAGCGTGGAGAGTTTAAGTATAGTTCATGGTTCTATAACAATGATGAGAATACTGGTATGGACGACGTACTTACTCAAATGTCTGAAGATTATAAGAAATCAAACGGAAGTGGTGTTAATCAATCAAAGACTAAAACGCTAATACAGAATGCAATAGCTGATCCTAAAAATCTTTCAGTGTCTGGATTTGCACCTTCTGGTAATTTTGCAGGCAGTTATGTTATGCAATTAAATGTACCAGCAAATGATAAAACAGGGACTAAGGCATTTACAGTATCTTTTGAAATAGCATCTTCTGATGATATTAGTAATCAGTTTAGCAGGTCTCACGAAATTGTTGACAGTTTATCTAAAGGTAATTTTAGTGGTGTTCAAAATATGCAATGGGGAATTGATAGAGATGGTAACCAAGAAATTGCAGATGTAGCATGGGAGTATAGCACTCAGACGGGTAAAATGGAACCTGTTGCAACTATAAATACTTACAAGCCTGGAGATCTTGAAATGGTGAATGGTATGCTGCAACCTAAAGAAGACGCACAAGTTTTAAATGCGCGAACGCTAGAAGGAGTAAGCCCTGTTACAGGGAAGCATTGGCTACAAAGTTTGCAAGATTTAGAATTTGCAATGGTAGAGAAAATGCCTTTTTACCAAACTATGTTCCAAGGTATGAATACCAAAGGAGTAATAGAACCAAACTAAAACCAACTTTATGAACGGAGAAGATAATAAAACTTTTCAAGATCATCTAGATCTTTTTAAATCTTACTCACTTAACGAAAGTGATCTAAATCCCCCTGTAGAAGAAAAAGAAGTTGAAAAAGTAGAAGAAGAAGATACCCCCGAAGTCTCTAAAAAAGTCCAAGATCATTCAGATTTATTTAACTCTTATGCGCAAACTAATGCGATAAAATCAGTTACTGGAGGCAATACTCTTCCTGAATATCTGCCTAATTCGTTAGGTGTAGGTGATAGTAAATTAGATTATCAAGGCCCAGACGCTAGATTAACAGATGAGCAAGTAGTTAATATCGATGAAGTTAGAGGCTCAAGACAAAGTAATTTTGACAAGTGGGCTAATGGAACTATGAAGCTAGTTGGTAAAACAGGAGTTAATGTTTTAGGAGGTACTGTTGGAGCAGTTAATGGCCTTGTCACTGGTATGTATAAAGGTATTAAAGAGGGAGATTGGAGTGGTTTTTATAATAATGGTTTTGCTAATGCCTTAGATGATATAAATGAAAAGTTAGATGGAGCTCTTCCAAACTACTACACTAAAGCAGAGCAAGAAATGAAATTCTGGCAAAAGTTAGGAACTGCTAACTTCATTTCTGATCAGATGTTTAATGGTGTTAGTTTCTTAGCAGGTGCTCTTTTTACTGAAATGGCTTGGGGCGCTGTTACTGCGGCTTCAGGTGGTCTGGCATTGCCAGGATTTCTTAGCGCTACAGCTAATAACGTATCTCGTGTAAAACGTATTTTAAAAGGTATAGATAGAACTGCAGATTCTAAAAAAATAAAAGCTGGTGTAGATGCGTTTAAAAAACAAAGACGTGTAAAGCAAGCACTTACTATAGGTAGACAAATGTATACAGGTGCAGGTTATGAGGCTGGTGTAGAGGGCCGTGCTCATTACGACAGCTTAAAAGCTGATTTAATTAAAAGAGCAGAGATAGAAAACGAAGCAGAAGGAAAAGGACCTGTTACACAAGATCAGATGCAGGAAATAGAAAACATGGCTAGAGCTCACGCTAATGGAGTGTTTTCAGCTCAGTTACCTTTAATTGGTGTAGGTAATATGTTAATGCTTGGTAAATTATATGGGCCAGGTAAAGATCTGCAAAAAATTGCTATGAACGGTATGCGAAGATTAAATCCAAACTTTATGAAGCCTATAGCTTTAACAGGTAAAGGAGCAGATCAAACTGCACAGGCAGCGTACAAAAGTAATAAATTTTTAAAAGGGTTAGGGCTATCTGATAAGTGGGTAGAAAGAGCAAATAGAACTGGAACAGCTTCTAAAAAAATATTAGCTACTCCTACATATGAAGGTTTTGTAGAAGAGGGTGGTCAAAAATTAATAGATCTTACATCTCATGATTACGCAATGACTAAATATTCAGGTGAAGCTATTGATAATACTTCAGCTTTAATACGTGCGTTTAACAGAGGATTGCATGATACCTATACAACTGACGAAGGTTTAACTGAAGTTATGATGGGATTCATGTTAGGTTTAATTGGTATACCTGGATTTAAAGGAGCTAATGATGGTGGTATGATAGCTGCTCATGGTCGTATAAAAAATATGTATAAGAATGAGGCTATGCAAGAAAAGGTAGCTGATTTTTATAATAATAATAGAGATTTATTCGGAGCTTTAAAAGCTAATGCTGAATTTTCTAATGAAATGTACACTCTTAATGGTTTACAAGATAGAGCACTAGCAGATAACAATGACGCACAATTTAAAAACATTGAACATGATAAGTTATTTTCTTATGTAAAAGCAAAATTACTTACTGGTCAATATGAAGATATAGCAGAAGATTCAGAAGCTATACGTAAAATGTCTAATGAAGAATTTACAGAATTCTTTGGGTATAGGAAAGAAGATTTTGCTAGTGAGAATGATATAACTAAAAGAAAGAATGATGTTGTAGAATCTGTTAAGAAGAGAGCTAGAAAAATAAAAGAATCTTATGATACTGTAGAAGGTTTAAATGATTGGGGGAGTGATCCTTTAAGTAAAGATAGAAACGGTATTTTAAGAGATGAGTTAGCACATTCGCTGTCTGTTATAGATAATGTACAAGAAAGAAAAACTGCCTTAACAAAATTATTAGCAAAACTTACTAATGGTAAAATAAAAGGTTCTAAGATTTCTTATGTTACACCCGAAGGTAAACCTGTTGAATTTGATTTAGAGTCTTTTTCTGGATCATCGTATAGAGGAGAGTACAGAATACTTAAAGATTTATTAAAGAGGAATGATAATGCTCCTGAATCAGAAAAGCTAACAGAAGAGCAACTTACTAGTATAGAGGGTAGAATGAACATGTTAAAAACTGTTATTAACAATGAGACTGGTCCTGTTGATTTAACAAATTTATCTGAAGAGGAAGCAAATCTGTATAACATTGTAAAGCCCCAGTTAGACGAGCTATCTAAAGAAGATCCAAGTAAAGGTATTAAAGATAGACAAGAAGAAGTGATTAGATTACTTAAAGATCTTAGACATCTTAGGGGAAGATCTCAAGAGTTTATTTCAAAGTTTAATGCTATAGCCTATAATAAAAACGCTAGAGAGCAAAGAATACAGCAGATAGAAGAATACGCTGAAGATAGTAGAAAAGAAGCTGCTGAAAATGGATTCTTAAAAGGTAAAGCTAAAGAGCTGTTTTCTCAGTATGGATCATCTGCATCTTTTACAATAACTAAAGATGGAGAGACAAAAACATATAGGTTTGCAGATAATGGAGATTTACTAGAAGACGGCACTACAGAGGTAGCAGATCCAGAAGTATTAAACGAGGTTAAACCTGAGAATATAACTGATGATAGAGTAGAAGATGCTAAAAAAGCTTTAAAGGCTATTGAGGAATTAAAAGCTGAAAAGGGAGTTGAAGCAGAAGAGAATGCTAAAGAAATAGCTAAAGTAGAAAATGATTTAAAAAAATTATTAAACTCTATTGAAAAAGGAAAATCTGTTAAAATTGGAGGACTAGTCCAAAGTGTGGCAGATATTAATAAAATCATTAAAAAATCTAAAAGAGTATTAAAGAAATTACAAAAGCAATCTTTTAGAATTACAGAGCAAATAGAATATCTAAATAGGTTTATATCTAAATTTTATGATCCAAATACTGATTCTCTAGTAGTTACTCTTAGTGATGTGGGTAAGTATTTAGAAAAAGCTTTAGACGCACAAATGCTTTCATTTGAAGAGTTAGCTTCTAAAGATTTAAATAATATAGATGGTCTAGAAAGAAAGCTTGCTAAGATAATGAAACCGGTTACAGACTGGTTAACGCAAAGTCAAAAATCTCAAACTCTTATAGCTCAAAAAATATCAGAGTTGAGAAATCATAGAGATTCATTATATAAAGTTTTATTTGATAAATTAAGATCTAGACAATCTAAAGCTCTTATAGGGTATAAAGATGTAAATAATTTTGAAGAGTTATACCTTGAGGTTATTGATGAAATCTCTAAAATGGTTAAAAGCTATGAGCAAAATCTAAAGGCCAAGTTACCACTTCGTAAAGGGATAACTAAGGCAGAAAATAAAAAATTAATTAGCCAACTTCCGCAGTTGAAAAAAGAACTTGCACTGCTTCTTAATGACAAGTTTTTATCTAGTTATGAAGAATACAAAGAGTTTACTTTTTTTGCTAATAATTCAAAAAAATTAGAGCTTTTAGAAGGTTTAGGTCTACAAAAATTAAATGATGTAGAGCAAGCTTTACTGGATAGAAGATTTGATATGGCAGAGTTAGAAGCGACTGAGAGTGAAATGAAAGATTTGATTCAAGTAGTTGAAGATATAAATGCTTTAGATAGAGAAGGAGACGCTAGCGGGCAGGGTAGATTAGCAATTCAGCTACTAGAGCATGCTAAACTGCAAGATGCATTTAATCAAATTATAGGCGCTTTAAAAGAAGTGGAAGATAATGTTAAAAAGATTGTAGACCCTCCAGGGCCTGCAAGAGATGAGCCTACTACAGCGGCGCCTGATGCTAATCCTCCAGTAAAAGAAACTACAAAAGAAGAATTTGAACAAGCTAATCCTCAAACTAAAACTTATAAGAGAGATATATCAGATGCTTTTAATTCTCTTACAGCAAATCAAAATGCTAATAAAAAAACTGTATTAGAATACGCTGTTAAAGATGAAAATAGTAATGTAAACTTTTTAGATCTACAACCTTTAGAAGGATTATCTGAACAAGAATTAGCTAATTTTAATAATGCTAGAAGACAATTGAATTCTCTTAACTTTTTTAGTCAATATAAATTTAAAGAGTACGAAGGGGGTAAACCAAAATATAAGTTTATACCTTTTACACAAGCAGGAGATGTTTTACCTAGAAACAGTTTTTACACTAACGATGGGTGGGCAGATCAAGGAGATTCTTCTAATCCTTTAACACAAGCTGTCCATTTAGTCCTTGCAGATGAAACTGGTACGCCTATACAACATAACGGAGAAATTGTGTATATGCCTATGAGAAGTGGTATAGATGTTACACAGGGAGATAATTGGGCAACACAATTTACTAATAACAATAACTTATCTAGAGATTATATAACATCTATGATTTTAGATTATAATACTCTAAGACAAGAGATTATAGCAGGTAAGCATAAATATGTACCATTTATAGGAACTACTAGAGGTTCTGTAGATTATAGTAGACTTACTGCAAACCCACTTATGCCAGTACATGGCAGAGCTTTACCTGAAAGCACACCTTTAAGTGAAGCAGAGATAACAATACTTACAGGAGTATCTGATGCAAATGGTATGTTGCCTGTATCTATGAGAGACGGTGGTAAAAGTTATAGATTTAACTCAGGCCAGCCTTTTATAAATTTAGGAGGACAAGTAGCTCCTTTAAATAGTAGATTTGTAAATGGTAATGAAGCAGATTTAATTCTACAACTGTTAAGAAAGTTTGAATCTAATTTTTTAAGTCTTGTTAAAGATGCTCCTCAAGTAGATAAAAATACTTTAAATACTGCTTTTAAAGAAGCAGAGGTAATAGGAGTCGAGTCTATAGATGGAAACCTTTTATGGTATATTCAAGATATAACTCAGATGGGTACTGACACTTTAAAAGGTGAAAGACCTTTTAGTTTTGTATCTAATTATGGGTCTAAGCAGTTAGCCGGGTATCTGTTTGGAGATAAATTTATATCTTCTCAAGATGTGTTAGATAATAATCCTGCTAAAATGTCAGAGCTTAGAAACTATTTGCTAACTAAGAAGACAAATGCTCTTAACTTAAAGCTTAATAATAAAAAAGCTAAGCATATTGTGCCAGTATTTAATGATAATTTAGAATTAATAGATAGCATTGTATATACTAACTATGAAGAGTATTTACTAAAGCCAAGAGCAAATGGAGATGCTCCACTTATTATGACAAAAATGGATCAAATATCTAATGATTTATTTACCCCTTCATTTAATTCTGTTTATCCTAAATTTTCAGTAGGCCCAGCAGAAAAGACATCTAATCCAATAATTATTAAAGAAGAGTCTGTAAACCCTAAGCCGTCTGTAGGTTCTCCTGTTTCTAGTAACACTGCTGAGTTAGTCCAACGTTTAAAATCTGAACTAACAAAAGAAAAAGACCCAACAAAGAGAAATAACTTAGAGAAAAGAATTAACTCTTTAGAAAAAGCCGGTAACTCTTTAGGAGGTAGAGGGACTAGATATAGTAAAAAATCTAATGATGCACTAATACAAGATATTAAAGATAAAGCTCAAAAGCATAGAGAAGAAAACGATGAGTCTGAAATTAATATGATATACAATACTCCAGTCAGTGTAGGGGAAGCTCAAAGAGATAAATTAAGATATATAGATGCAAATTCTGGTAATCCTATATTAAAGTCTGAAATTGAAAAAGCTAAAAAAATGTTATCTAAAACTGAATTTACAATTGTAGATGGTTTTATAAAAGGTAATGCAGCCGGGATAGTAGGACAATTAAAAGGTCAAGGTAATATATTAGTTTCTAATATAGCTCCTGGAGGAACTGTGTACCACGAAGCATTTCACCAAGTTTCTTATTTCTTGTTGCCTGATGCAGCTCGTATTAAAATGTACAATGAAGTTCAGGGATCTGAAGGAAGCGTTAAGACATACAAAGGAGAAATTAAAAAATTCTCTGAGCTTAATAATAAAGAAGTTGAAGAGCATTTAGCAGAAGAATTTAGAAAATGGATACTATCTAATGGTGAGTATAAAAAAGATCTTTATTCAGCTAAAACTAATAAAGGATTTTTTGCTCGAATGTTTGAAAAGATAAGAACTGTAGTTAGATCTTTGTTAGGACTAGATACTAGATTTGAAGTAGATCCTACAATGACTATGCTAGCTAATGTATTTCAATCTATAGAGTCTGGCAAGTTTGCAGATTCTAATCCTATAGAAAATAGGAATTCAGATATTGTAGCTAATATGGCATTGTTACCAAATACAGATGCTACAAGATCGCAAGAGATAATAAATGTAATAACTAATTATTTCTCCCACGAGCTGTTCTATGGCCCTGAATCATCTCTTAACATACATGATATAAATTTATTAACTACTCCAGAAAGAAAGAAAGAATTTACATCTAAAGTTAATAAGGCGTATGATGCTGCTTTTATAAAGATGCAAGAAGCTTTATCTGTTAAGTATGAAATGCTAACAGAAGAGGCTGATATGAACGAAGTAATAAAAGATATTTATTACTTAAGAAATAATGAAGCTAATATAAAAGATGTTCATAGATTGTGGCTAAATACTATTGGTATTAACTTTTCTTTTGAATATAATATGGTAGCAGAAGAAAATGCTAGAGGTAAACAAGCATATAATATATTTAACTCGAATGAATTTTCTGCAATAACAACAGCTAGGCCTGCTATTAAAATATTAGTAGGAACTTTACCTAACATAGGTGTTACTAACTCTTTAGGATTAGAACCCGCTGTTGACCCTCAAAATGCTATGAACTATTTACATGAACATTTAAATGGTATCACAGATAGACACACACAAATAAATAAACTTAAAGGTCTAACAGGTAAACAACCTTGGATTAAAGAACTAGTTAGAAGGTTAAAAGATCCTTCAAGTGAAACTTTATCTCAAAATGATGTTGCACTGCAGATACAATTTGCACAGAATTTTAGCCAGCCTAAAAATAAGTTTAACACACAACTTATTTCTAAAAATCCTAATGATGCTACTTTGAACATACTAACAAGTGATGCTAATAAGGTACAAAGACACAGTAATGTAAAGTTTAGATGGAAAGCCAATTTAGCGTCGTTAGCCGGCACAGATAAAAATTCTTTAGTAAAGCTAGTAGAAGATCAGTTTGTAATTGATTTAAATGCTCCTATAGAATTTACAAGTAAAGGTAAAAAGCTATCTATACTCAAGTTAAAGAAAGATAAATCTATTTTAGATGCAGAATCTTCTTTAGAGTTGTTTGAAGCTTTTGGTGTTCAGTTTTCAGATAGAATATCTATGCTAGACGGCCAAAGTGATATTAAAATAGACGGTAAGAGCATACCAGTTATTGTACAAGAAGCAGCTAAAGGATTTGTAGATTATATAAATGTTAATAATCCACTAGCTGATATATTTGATTCTGAAGTTGTAGACTCTCAATCTAGAATTAAAAGACTAATAGAAGCTGAGTTAAAATTTAGAACTAGTCTTATAGAATTAAGACATAAGGGAGCAGATAATAAAGACAGATACGGCATAGGATTGCCAACACATATAGATTTTATTGCAGATAAGTTAGGTGCAGGTATTATTCCAGAGCATTTAAAACCTGAAAACAATCCTTACACTGCAAACTCTATGATTGTCAAAGCAATTTTAGCAGGTAAGCAAGCTATTATAGATGTGGCACATATAGAAGGTTTAAAAATACATAGACCTGGAGCAATAGGACAGCTAACTTCTGATGCAAGTCCTGCGTCAAGATTAAGTATATATATAAATAATGTACTAAACGGTGTACATCCTTTATTAAGAACAGGAGACTCTAAACAAGAGAGAGCATTAGATTTTGGACCTGATAGTGTATTTAAAAGATTTGATGATGCAGAAGCTTTATTACTTGGATATGTTAGAGATGAAATAAATACAGTTAGAGAAAGACGACTAAATGGTTACGGAAACAATATTAATCTATATAAAGATAATGGTAATGATTTAAGAATCTTCAAAGGTATTTTTAAAAGTGCAGATAATAATTTTCTAAGTGATTTAGATTCTACATTAAATGGTAAAATATCAGTTGATGAGTTTTTTGCTATGCATGAGACTAATAAGTCTGCTAAAGAGAATCTTCCTACTACAGTTGTTTCGCTGATAAAAGATTATTTAAATGCTAAAACTTTTGAAGTTATAGACATGCTAGTTGATCACGGCGCTTTAAAGAGAGCTACTCCAACAAGTGTAAATTATACTAACAATCTTATATCAAAGGATCTTATACAGAAGTTTATACCGGATTTAAGAACGTTAGGGTGGAAACAAAGCCATGTTAATAAAGTTATAGGAGCTTTTGTTTTAAATGATTTTATTGGGACTGTAGAACAAACTAAATTAATTTTTGGAGATTTAGCTAATTATAATACACAAGATTTCTTTAAGAGAACTAACTTAGCTGTAGGAGCTAAAAGGTTAGCTGTAGTAGATACAGATTTAAATGAATGGTTAAATGTTAATATGCCTAGACCTGATGGTAAGGTTCAAAATGGCACAGCAAATGTAATGGTATTTGAAGAACCTATAACTGAAAGTGTATATGCAGATCTTTACGAAAGTATGGGTATTAAAAACTCAGAAGACTATCTAAATATGAAAGAAGCAGATGGTCATGCTTTTGCTAATATGCATTTTTATAGAGAATTTTTAATGAGAACGGGAGATTGGACTACAGATCAAGACAATCTTTATAAGCAAATGTTTGATATGGAGACAGGAGACCCAACAGGTATTGTGCCTGACGGATTTTTAGCTTCTTTCCCTACAATTAAACCTCAGTACTTTGGACCTCAATTAATTAATGGAAAGCCTAGTTTACCATTTTCATTAAAGTTTTCTTTATCTCCTATTATCCCGCATGCTGTGCAAGGGACAGACTTAACTTCTCTAATGTATAATATGCAAGATAGAACTAATGTTACTGATATGGTTTTATTTCCATCTGCTGCTAAGATAGGGCATAAAGTTAATACTCAAGGAAAAGCTCCAGAGCTATATTCTTTATCTGGACAATTAAATCCTATACCAGATAATGGGCATAGTGTAATAAGTTTAGAAAATTTTGGTATACAATTAGATATATCTCAAAAATTTAAAGATGAAGTATCTAGAGGAACTCAACCAGTAACTATTATATTATCAGATTTAGCAAAATCAGATAATCTTGAAATGCAAGATAAAATTTCAGAGTATATAGATTTATTAAACGGTAAAACTTCAAAAGATTTTAACTCGTTATTAGATAAGTTAGGTATTAAACAAACAGAAAAAGGATTTAGTATTCCTGACAAAACTAAACTTATAAACTTACTGCAAGAAGAATCTATTCTTAGAAAATACCCTGAAAATGTAGCACAAGGTATTAATTCATTATTAAGCCAAGAGAATAAATATCAAAAACTAGATGCTTTGGTAAATAAATCAGATCTAGAAAGATTATTATACTCTTTAGTTGACACGCAAGTTATACGAAAAAAGTTTAAAGGAGATCTTAGAGTTCAACAATCTGCTTTAGGTTATAATACTGAAGCAAGAACTGTTATGCAAGATGAGGATGGAACTATTAAATTAATGAATCCAACATCAACAGGACCTTTTATATCGTTAGAAGACTATGACTCGTTAAAATTTTATAATGTAGGAGAAGATGGTAACACAACAGCTATGGAAGTATATATGCCACACTACTTTCAAGAGTATTTAGGAGGAGGTAATTTAACTATTAGAGAGGACGGTGTATACAATGATGATATAAAAATAGGAAATAATGATTTACTAGAGTTAATAGGATTTCGTATTCCTACAGATGGTTTTCACTCTATAGATTTTATAAAAATAAAAGGATTTTTACCAGCAGAGGCTGGACCAGTTGTAGTAGTACCTGCAGAACTTACTGTTAAAGTAGGTATGGATTTTGACATTGATAAATTTAACTTATATTTCCCATCTTACAGAGTTAAGGTTGATGGATCTTTAGTTAAAAGACAATATATAGATGGGGATACTAATTTTGATGAAACATTACGTTTACATTATGATGCATTGTATAAACCTACGTTAGATTTCTTTGTTAATATAGACAGAGCTCTAGAAGAAATAGATATCGAACTTGAGTTAGGACAAAGAGATGCTATAATAGATATAACCGCAGACAGGATGATTAAAGCTATTTTTGGAGACGATGCTATAACAGAGCTAGGGGGGTACACTTCAGATGAAATAGATGTTATATTAAAAGCTTTTAAACAATATGATTCTGCAAATCTTCCTGGAGAGTTCAAACCTGTATCAGAATATGCAATTGAAAAATATCAAGAATTAAGAAAAAGAATTGGTGAAATACCAACATTTGAGTCGTGGGCAGAGCAAAATAGAGGGAAGCCTACTGCAGAGTTAAATCATTCTGGAGCTATACAAAACAAGTTAATGGAGTTACAAAAATACTTTTTATCTCACCCTGATAACTTTGAAAAGCTATTGTCTCCTACATCAACAAAAGATGCAAAGAATGTTGCAGAAATGATTAGAAACCTTAAAGGTCAATCTGAAAATGAAAATTCAGAATGGTCTGATATAATATCATTTAAAAACAAGCAACAAGCAGCTCATAGAATGTGGGCAGGAATGGATACTTTAGGTATATTTGCTGTAAATAACACACACCATGTAAAAGCACAATTAGCCGGATTAGAATTACCTCAACAACAAACTGGTCTTATGGATACAGTATTATATGTAGATGGTATGCAAGGTCTAGAAACAATTGATTTTGGAGGTGTTTCAGATTTAGATGGTAATAACATTAAAGAAACATTAAGTCAATTATTAAATGCTGCGGCAGATGTTACTAAAGATCCATTTCTATTTGATTTGAATATAACTCCTCAAACAGCAAATGTTGCAATGACTTTAATACGAGGTGGAGTCCCACTAGAGTGGACAGCGTTATTTTTAAACCAGCCTATTATACTTGAATATTTAGAGTTAAAATCTATTAATGATAATCCTATCTTAGAAGAGACAGGAGATAAATTGTATACATCTGAAATCTTACAGGTTCTTAAAAATAACTTTAAAGGTCCTATGGAAGACAGAAAGATTCCTACTAAGAGTATTAAAACACACATACAGGGAGAAGCTTTAAGGTCTATGATAGATTTAGATATACCATCAATGCAAAAAAATCATCAGCTAGTTGGAATGAAAACACCTGTAGCTAGCACATTAAATCTTCAACTACAGATTTTGAAAGACTATTTAAATTATGATAAAATAGGTAGTTCATTGGCGTCATTAACAAGTACTACAAGTTTTGATACTGTGCCGCCTATGAATAGACATGATGCAGCAATTTCTTCAGCTAATGTATTTAACTCTTTAACATCTTCTCCTTTTCTTAATGCTCAAAATCTTATAGATAATACACATATTGCTAGTTTATATAATACATCTTTCTTAGCAGAGACTATGTTTAATGATCTTTTTGAAATAAGTGTTGGAAGAGTATTTAATGATACAGGTATTTATAACATAGTTAATAATTTAAATATATCTAAGGATAAAAAGCTAAAAACTTTAGAAACATATGAAAATGATTTAGTAACAGCTTTATTAACTAAAGATGCTAATTTAGAATCTAGAGTAATGGGACTATTCTTTGGTTCAAACTCTTTACCAAATAGAGTTCAAAAATTAAAAAACTTAGATCTTTATAGAAATAATAAATTTTTAAAAGATTTGTTACCTATCATTAGAACTGATAGAAAAGGAAATCAAACTGATAATTTAAAATATTATTCTTTACTTAGAAATACTTTTGAACAAAATGTATCGAGAGATTCTTTCTTTGCTTTACCTATTGAGCTACAGAATGATATAGTAGATTTTGCAATTGTACAAGGAGGTTTAAACTTTTCAGATATGGCGTTGTTAAGGTTAATTCCTAATGAGGTGTATTTAAAAAAGGGACTTAAACTTGTAAGAACAGTACAGAACTATAAAACATTAGGAAAAGATAATACAATTAAAAGTTTTAATGATTTATTCTTTAGAAATAATTGGAACAATAAAGACATTGTACCGCATGTAACTCCTCAAAGATTTGCTAAATTATGGAAAGGAAAAGATGATAGATTTGGAACTTATCCGTATATTGTAAAAAAATTCAGAGAAGGCGGTGAGTATAAAACTGAGTTATATAAAAGAACTGAGAATGTAAAAAGACCTTATGTTCAAATTAATAAGCTTGGTAAAGGTAAATTCTTTAAAGAATATTTACAAAGTAATTTGATAGGAGAAAATCAAGTTAAATCTATATTCCCAGATAATAATATGGATAGAAAACCTACAGGTGTTACTATAGTTGAAAATTTACCTCCTACAGACACAGAAGTTACTCCTGTCAAAATAACTAATATAAGTAAACAATTAAGTTTATTTAGACATCAAGATAAAGAAAACAGTAAAGATTGTAATTAATGGGATGTAAAGTAAAATATGATGAAAGACATAATGTAACTGAAGTTTATGCAAATAACGGTGCAGTTTCTCAATTATGGTCAGACTTAAAAGATACAGGACTTTCAAATAATGAAGCTTATAATTATTACATAGTTTCTAGAACAGATGAGTTTACTGACTATCTAGATAATCGTAAGTTTAACAGAGATATAAATGGTGAGCCTACCTTAGAGACAATTGGATCTATATACGACGAGTTAGAAATTAATAAAGTTCTAGATGATTTAAATACTACACCTCCACAAGATATAAAACTTAATAACAAAGTTAAAAGCTTTTTAGAAACAGTAGGAGTTGATTACAAGTCTGTTGAAGATATAAAAGACAGTAATGGATCTCCGTTAAAAGCTGTAGGTAAGGCTGATATGTTAACTAAAATTGTAGAAGTATCTGAAGGTAAAGCTGATATAACAACATTACCTGAAGAAGCTGCTCACTTCTTTGTAGAAATATTAAGAACTCAAAATCCTAAATTATACAATCAAATGTATAAAAACATTTCAAAGTATAAAGTGTATGATAAAGTTGTCCAAGAGTATGGAGAATTAGATAGTTATACAGGGAAAGAGCATAAACTAAGAGATGAAGCTATAGCTAAACTAATCGCTAATGAATTAGTTAATCAACATTTAGAAAATGAAAATATAGAAGCATTGCCTACATTTAGAAGATGGTTTGCAAAACTTTTAAAAGCTATGGGGCAAATATTTGATGGGACTTTTTCTGATCCATATAAAGCTGCTGCATATAAAATGTTAAATGCTGAAACTCAAGCTTATAAAGATGCTGCATCTAATATAACATCTACAGAAACCTATCTACAATCTGATAGCAGTAGTGCTCCAAACTCACAGAAAAAATCTACTCAAGCTTCTGTAGTAGATAAGATTATGAAAACTCATAACTCTACTTTCATAGACGAGTCTAAGTTAAAAGGTTGGATACAAGAATATCTACCTACAGATTATAAGCTGCTTAGAACTTTAATGGAGCAAGATGAAGATGGTACTTTTGCAAGATATGTGATTGACCAAGGCCCTGGAAAGCCCCCGTTGATGATTACTAATCGTACAACAGATGAAGGTACAAGACAATTTATTAAAAAGGTAGGTAAATTTAGAGCGCAAGAGATAAATAAAAGTGATAGAGCAGCTCATGCAAGAAAGCATGGTACTAATCTACACGGGGCCGCTCAGATGTTAATTGAAAAATTAGCTCAAAAAAATAAATCTTTAGATGTTGTACAAACAATGGATACACCTTTTAAGGGTAATCATAAAGAAATCCAAAAGAAAGCAGGATTAACTAGAGCAGATCTATATAATAACTTTAAACTTGGAGTTAGCTCTATATTAGATACAATAGAACAAACTCAGAATGAAATAAGCTCTACAGAAAGCGCTAAAATACTTACTGAAGTTCGTTTGTATGATCCTAACATGGGAGGTGGTACAGGTACTGCAGGTACAATAGATTTACTTGTAGTATACTCTGATGGTACAGTTGGTATTTTTGATTGGAAATTTATGACTCCTCAGTATCAATATACTGAAGGTTTAGGAGCCCTAAGAAGATTAGTTGATAATCCGTGGGCTATTAAGATGGATGGATGGAATATGCAAATAGGTGCATATAAAAAAATGCTTAATAAAGTACACGGCATTAAAAACAAAGATGTAAGACAATCTAGAATTATTCCTGCCCATGTTGAATACAAAGTAAAAGACCACACAAAAAAAGATTACAGGCGTTCAGATACTATTGATGTATTAAATATGAGCAGCAAACAAAATCCTTTTCTAGCGCAAATATCTGTAGGTAAAGAGTTAAAAACCTTTAGCGGTATAAACAATTTATTAAAAGCTTTATATACAAAAAGAGATAAATTGTTTAATCAAATGAAAAATGTTAGGGGACAAAATGAAACCTATGCTCAATTAAAAAGTAGATATTTAGCTACATTAAATTCTATTCAAGAAGTTACTGTTAATGAAAACATATTACACATAGTTAATACTAATGATGATCATATAGTAAACATTGCAGAAAATATCCATAAAAATAATCCTTCAGAAAAAGGATTTTTAGACTATAATGGTTTATTAAATATGTTAGAAGACTTACTTCTATTTGAAAATTTAAATAAAGATGTTGTAGAATACTTATCTGATATAGAACAAAGAAATCCAGATCAAGCAGACATTTTAAGAAGCGCATTAGCTGATGGCGCTAGCCAAGTTCACCAAAGTATACAGCTAATTAGAAATAAAATGTATGAAAGATTAATGGATGAGGCCTCTGTTATAGGTGAAGACATAACAGAAGATTCTTTAAGATTAGGATTTTGGGCAAGAAATCTAGAACAAATGGATGAAATTGAAAATCCAATTTTTAGAGTTGCTATGGACGAGATAACAAAATCTTTTAATAATTCTAAAAGGGATACAGATAAAATTTTTAAAGATGTGCAGAAGAAACAGGCTGCATTAGAAAAGTGGGCTGAAAAAAATGGATTAAATTTAACTCAAGCTTTTCAAAAACTTATAAAAGATAGAAAGGTTAAGGGAGAAATTAAATCAAGATCTCTAGTTCCAAAGTTCAGTGAAAAATTTTATAAAGAAATGGAGAATCAAACTGAAGCTAAAAGTACAGCTTGGTTTAAAAAGCATTTTAAATTAAAAGATAACTGGAAAGAAACTTATGATAGGAAACTAAGAAATAAGCAGATAGAACTGCAATATATAAAAAATGATAAAATAAGAAATGGAGCTCTGAAACAATTTCAAAAGTTTAACAATTTTATAGTTAATGACGAGGCTTGGTCTTCTCCATACAATAGATGGCAATATTTAGAATTAAAAAATCCTAAAGATTTTTATTCTAAGTCGTATGCAGAACTTCAATTACCTAAAAACAAACCTTTGTTAGATTTTTATGAAATGTACCACGACTATAATAAGCAGTTTCAAGAAATTACAGGGAAAGGTCAACTTAAACCAGGGTTTATAGCTAACCGTAGGGATGGGATTATGGAGTCAGTTATTAATAATGGATTTAATGCAAGTAAATTCTTTGATGCTATATCTGCCCCATTCTTAACACACGCCAATGAACAAACTATGGGAGTTAGAGACAACAATGGCCTAGTAGATCAGATACCGTTACCATTTACAGAACCTCTTACTAATTCTAAAGGGGAGGTTGATGCAAGTTTAAAATCTATAGAACTTGGAAAATCATTATACGCTCTGTCATTAGGAGTTTATAACTATAAGTATATGTCTGAGATAGAAGCTAAAGTAATGGCTTTAAAAGATTTTCTTATAAATCAATCGCAAGAAACAGATACAACATATTTTGGAAATATTAAAGAAGATGAAGCTGGGGAGGCAACAGCATCAAATGTGTCTCCAGAAACTTTATCAACATTTGATAGATTTGTAAAGTATTATGTATACGGCCAAAGAATGCAAGACAAAAGGAATTTAGTAGGTGGAGTAGATTTAGTAAAAGTTATACCTGCACTACAATCTATATACTCATTAAAAGTATTAAGTTTTGCAGTTGTTCCAGGTATAGCAGCTAGAGCTGTTGGTGGAATCAATATGTATATAGAAGGAATAGACGGTGTGAACTACACCAAAGAACAATTAAGAGAGGCAAACAAAGCTTATGTAAAAAACTATAAGGAAGTCGTAGAATTCTCAGAGTTTTTTGACCCTTATCAATCAGGTAATAGCTGGCACCAAATGAGAGATCTATCTATGAAAAAAGCAGCTAAGTTTCTTAATGTAGATAATGCTTATTACCCATTAAGAGCAGCTGATGAAAATATGGATACTATGATTACAATAGCAATGGCTCAGAATCATGGTATAGATAAAAATGGTGTTATCCAGAGAATGGAAGATTTAGTATTAGAAAATAAAGATGCTGTTTCATTATGGGATGCATTCCTTAAAAACGGAAAAATAGATGACATGAATCTAAATGACAATGCATTTGTTGATTTTAGAAGAAGAATAAAAGAAGTTGCTGGAAAGATAAAAGGTGAAATGAGTGATGAGAATATAGTAGCTGCACAAACACAGTTAATGGGCCGGTTGTTACTACAATTTAGAGGATGGATGCCAGGATTAGTAGCAGAAAGATTTAAAACTATAAAATATAATAGAATATTAAAAACTTTAGAAGAAGGAAGGTATATTGGATTTTTAAAAGGGGCTAATTATGGAAAGACAATGCTAGAAGATGAAATTAAATTCACTACAATAGCAAGCAATGCTTTAAAAAGAACTTCATCAATTGTTCAAGAGTTGTTATTTCTTAAAAAGTTTATAACAAATCCTAATGAAAAAGCAAGATTAGAAGAGGAAGGGAAATGGACAGATAGGATGGATGCGGAGTACAACAGAAAAGTTGCCGCATTAACAAGAGAGTTTGAAGCTTGGAGGAGAAATAATCCTGCAGCTAAGAACATAACCAATGTAAATGATTTTCTTAGGTTAAGACAGAGGTCTGTAAGAAGAACATTAGCTGAAATGAGATCTATCATAATGGTATATGCTGCCCTTTTAGCAATGGGACTTGGAGAAGATGATAATGAGATAAGGAATAGAAGTTGGACAACCAGAAAATTAAATATGGCATTAAATAGAATTGCCATGGAGTTAGGATTTATGTTAAACCCTATGGAATTCACTAAATTTTTAAGAGGAGGAATACCAGTAGTGGGACTTTTAGTAGATGCTCAGAATCTTTTGAAGAATTCTTTAGATGAAACATTTGATACACTGGGTATTTGGGCAGAAAGCCCTAACGACAGTACTCCCCCTTTGTATTATTCTACTAAATTTGTACCTGGGGCACATCAGTTAGGGAGAGTATTTGAATTTTGGGGGAAACCTATAAATATATAATTACCTTTTAAGCTTTTCTTTTAAGAGATCGAGACTATCTATAGGAGTTCCATTTATATTTGCAAATCCTCCTAGTTTTATAGACTCAGCAAGTTCTTCATATTCTTTATCAGCTTTATCTTCTATAGCCATTAGTAACAGCATCAAGTAACCAACTAAGTCTTTGACAGTATCTTCAGTTGCATCGTAAATACCTCTATTTTTTATCCGCATCAGTTTATCATCTATACGTGAGCATAATGACTCTGTTGCATCTAATTGGCTGAAGATTTTAGCTGGTTTCAAGGCGCTGTTACCATAGGCTTGATTTTTTTCTTTTAATAAGTCTAAGATTTCTTTTGCTTTTATGTCTAGTTTTTTAGTGAAATTCATATATAGTAGTTTTTATCAAATAATTCTAGATCCGTGTTAATAATACTAAACAGCTCTGCATCAGGATCTAATTCGACGCCTAAACTACTTTCTAAATATTTTTTTCTTGTTTTACCTTTATATAAAATTTGTGCTATTTGACTTTCTATGTCAACTTCGTGAAATTTTAAAATAGCTTCTTTATATTCAGGACTAAATTTTGAATACTCACCGTTTATAAATTTTGTATAGTCTTCTTTAAACTTGTTTGGTATATTAAATTTAAAATATAATAACTCGTCTGATATTTTTATCTCTTTGTTAAAATTTTTAAATTGTTTAATAGCATTTATAAATTTTGAAAATGAAGAATCTACTGAGTTTCTGTATAGAAGCCCGATAGACCCGTCACCCTCTTCTTTTGTTCCTATAAAACAATTAATTAAATATGAGTCATAAAAAAATAAATGCTTTACAGCTCCTAGCATAGGCATTAACAATAAACTTGATTTTGTTTTTTTTGCAATACAAAGTTCATATATCAATGAATTATTTAGATTTTGTTTTCTGATAATATTTATTTTTATAGTAGCTTTATCTATTTTTAAAGTGTCACCTATTGTAAATACTTTACCAGAACTTAATTCTATAGCTGTAATGATATTGTCTGCTTTATGATCTCTAATAAATTCAGTACCACCCGTTACTTTAACAGTGCGGGGGTCTGAAAATTTAAAATATACTGATTTAGATTTAATTGGCATATGTTACATTTAAATGTTTAATGTCATTAACAACTAAGGACCCTGAAAGATTAAGGCCAATAGCATTCTCTGCTTGCTCATATGTTTTTAATATATGCACTAGCTTAAATGTTTCAGCAAATTTACAAACTCCTTCATAATATCCAAATTTTTCTACATATTTCTCAATAGCTATTTTTTCAAATCCTGTTTTAACTTTTTTTAATAAAGCGTCTGCAGTTTTTGGTCCCAGCTTAGGAATTCCTCCTATACCATCTGTAGGGTCACCCATTAATGTTTGTTTCCAAAGAAATCTATTAGCTTCTATTTTTGAAGTCTTTATAAATTCGTTTGTTCTAAAATTAAAATGAGTTCCAGCCACCTGGTAAAGAACATCTTTGTCGGGGCTACATATAACAGTACCGCTAGGTTTTGAATGCATAGCTACAAGATCATCTGCTTCTAGGCCGGAAACATGTTCCATTTTCCATTCCTGTTGTAGATATTCTCTTAAAGCATAAAAAATAATAGGCTTAGAGCCTCCTTTTCTGTTATGTTTGTAAGATTTTGTTTCTGCTACTTTATATCTGAAACATTTAGATAGTGTTAAATATCCTGCAAATCTACTTGTACCACACATATGTAGCATATGAAATAATCTATTATTCAAACCGTCGATAGCCTTTTGTAGTGTTGGCTTACCCATTTCGTAATATAATAAACTATCAGCATCTATAAGAGCAATTGGGCCATTATCTGGCAATTGCAATACATCTAGTTCTTCCATATTTGTTAGATTAAAGAAAGGGGGGAGATGTGGGCTGCAGTGCGTTCACGATTATCTACAGTTTTTGTTAACAACGCTCCCGTTCACACTCCCCTTTCTTATTAATAATTAAAGATTAGTTAATTCACCAACCTTTTTACCACGCTTTACTGTAGAAGAATCATAATCTTCTACAATTTTAGAGCGCATTTCAAACCATTCTTCATCTGTTTTAGCTGCGTAAGTAGAACTATGATATATAGATCCGTTTACACCTGCTAGAGAAGAGTGTACAAAATATTGAAGACATCTAGCTGCACCTGTTTCGTCGTCAGGTACTGCGCCAATATGCATTGGGTCTACAAAAATATTATGTATCTCACCACCTATCATATCAATATACTCTAGTCCGCCAAAGTGAAGACCTTTAACACATGATACACGATCATTAGTG
>TARA_R110001583_G_scaffold98166_1_pt1 | contig 37142 bp, 29 predicted proteins | sample TARA_R110001583 | Tara Oceans TARA_R110001583 (sample SAMEA4398432) | marine metagenome | biome: Polar Biome; feature: [MES] marine water layer (ENVO:01000295) within the mesopelagic zone...; material: water (ENVO:00002006), including particulate matter (ENVO:01000060) such as...... | reverse complement strand
TCTCATCTTGCTGAAATCTGCATCTTCAAGTGGAGCGGGTATAAGCTCATTGTTTTATACTGACAGTAAAATACGCAGTAAAAAAAAGCCCAAACAGTTAAGTTTGGGCTTGAAGGAAGGCTCGAAGGGGTTTGAGCCATACGCTATTTAATACTGTTGATTACATTACTAACATCTTTTTTATCGCTATTGAAAAAGAAACGTAAAGTGATGTCCGCTCTATTGTTTCTGGTAGTCGCTATTTGTAGTGAAAGTGTATAATAGCTAAGTGTAGTGCAAGTTTGTATAAATGCTAATTATTCACGTTATTTTTATCAGTTTGATTTCGATACTATTTTTATGATTAATGAGCCTTTATTCTATTTTAGCAAAAATTAATAACGTTTTTTAGCGACAGATAACAATATACCCACCGTAATTAATATTATATGAGTCTTATCTGCTTTTCGCTTCTATCTATTAGCGCCATACTTTCGTCGGCAAAACCAACACCCGCCTCACTGTAAAAGTTGAATACTTTATCAACCCCTAATTTTTCTAGCTGGGTTCGTTCATCATCATAGCGTGCAATGGCTGCTATTTTCCCTTTATAGTCAGCACTTCTTAATTGTTCTGTAATACTCATACTGTCGATAACATTAGGCAGTGCCAGCAACACCAGTTCTATTTTAGACATATCTATTCGTTCCCAAAAGAATGCATCTTCGGCATCACCACAATAGGCCTGTACGCCTTGTTCGCTTAACCAAGCGACTTTTTCAGACTCGGCATCTAAGCCCCAAGCAAGTTTATTACCATGTTCGTTTATCGCTCTATAGGCACCCATGCCCACACGGCCCATACCAATAATAACAATAGGTGATTGACTTGGTTGACAGAAAGTATCTTCTGCTAAAATTTCTTTGCGCTCAAAACGGTGAAAAATAGCCTTATGTTGAGCAAAATAGCTATGAGCAAAGCGATACAGCACATTAGTAATAACGAAAGAAATAGCGACAGCTAGCGCTAAAATCACTAACCATTCATTACTCAGCCAACCATTAGCAACACTGATAGCAGCGACAATCAAACCAAACTCACTAAAATTACTCAATGCTAGAGCGCTTAAATAAGCGGTTCTACAGCGGATCTTTGAAAAACTCAATAAAGCATAAAATAAAACAAATTTGATCGGTATGATAAAGACTAATAAAACCGCTAACCCTAACATTTCCAACGTTGGAATAGCGCTAAAACCAATAGATAAAAAGAAACCGATTAAAAATAAGTCTTTAAAGCTCATTAAGGATTTGTTTATTTCGGATGCTTTAGGGTTAGAGGATAAAAACATGCCGATTAACAAGGCACCTAAATCCCCTTTAATATTGACTAATTCAAATAACTCATAGCTGCCAAGTGCGATAAAAAATCCCATCAAGGGGATTAATTCACCATGTCCTACCTGTTCAGTAATTTTATTGATTAGGGGTTTAACAAAAAATAAGGCAAGTAAGGCAAACGCCCAAACTGAAGGTATTTTACCGGTAGCAAAAACCAAAAATGCCACGGCAACTATATCTTGTATTACCAGTATACCCACCGCTATTTTGCCATGACGAGTTCGCATTTCGCCATTCTCTTCAAGTAGTTTTATTACACATACGGTACTACTAAAGCTTAAAGCAAAGGCAATCAGTGTTGCGGTTATCAAATCTAGCTTAGAGAAATAGCTAATCGCTAATATGGCAAATAGTTTGGTAATAGCAATGGTAATAACTAACCAGGTAATGGTATGTAATGAACTGGTTAACCATATTTCGTTTTTGAATAAGCTTTTAACATTCAGTTTTAGGCCAATGGTAAATAACATTAATGTTATACCCAAATTACTGAGCGTTACTAGGCTGTCATCTGCTTGATAACCTAAAAAATTTAAGGCAAACCCTGCAATTAAGAATCCAATAGAAGGGGGGAGCTTAATTGTTTTGGCGCCAAGGCCACAGATAAAAGCGAAAAAAATCCAGGTAAATTCCATAATAGTGTTAACTTTCCTTTAACTAAAATATAGGTGTTATTTATCTAACGGTAATATTAATGAATCTAATTGCTGTTTCATAAAGGTAACGATAAGTGGTTGGGCTTTAATATTCGGGTGGATACCGTCTAATTGCATCAATTCAGGCTTTATTGCAATTGATTCCATAAAAAAGGGTAATAAGCTAATATCACTTATGTTGGCTGCGTTAGTAAATGTCTGATTAAAAAGATTATTATAACGCGTACCGTAGTTAGGGGGAATTTTTATATCCATTAAGAGTACTTTGATACTTTTTTGCTGAGCCAATTGAATTATTTGTAACAAGTTATTTTTAATAAGTGAAGGAGGAAAGCCTCTTAAGCCATCATTTCCACCTAATTCCACTAATAAATAATCGATGTTTTGTTTAGCTAAAATCCTTGGTAAGCGAGTCAAACCGCCGGCTGTCGTCTCACCACTGACACTAGCATTAATCAAGGTGTAAGGTGATTTTTGTTGATGTAACATTTGATTGAGTTGGTATACCCAACCTTGATTTTCTTTCATACCAAAGCTTGCACTTAGGCTATCACCTAGTAGTAAAATAGAGAGAGGCTCACTGAACTGATTATCACTTGCTTGGCTTGAATTAGCCAAAAAGATCCCAAAACTAGTTATAATCAATATCGATAAACGAAAGAACGAATTTTTTATCATGAATTTAAATTCCGAAATTATTCTGAAAACACAATCACTTGCAAAACACGTTATGCTTGAAGATAAGCAGTTAACGTTATTACAAGACATAAATTTAGCGGTGTCTAAAGGAGAAACTATTGCCATAGTTGGCTCATCTGGCTCAGGTAAAACCACCTTGTTATCTATCTTGGCAGGTTTAGACTTACCTTCTAATGGGCAAGTCTATCTGAAAAACAAACCATTGCACAAATTAAATGAAGAGCAGCGTAGTCAAGTTAGGGCTGATCATGTGGGTTTTATTTTTCAACAGTTTCTTTTAATCAGTAGTTTAACCGCTCTAGAAAATGTGATGCTACCTAGCGAACTTGCTAATGATGATAACGCTAAACAAAAAGCATTAGATTTATTAACGCAAGTAGGGTTGAGTGAACGTGCTAATCATTTTCCGGCACAACTCTCTGGCGGTGAACAACAACGAGTAGCTATTGCACGCGCCTTTATTACTAAGCCCGATGTGCTATTTGCGGATGAACCCACCGGAAATTTAGATAAACACACGTCCACGCATATTGCTGATTTATTATTTAATTTAAATAAGCAATTTGGCACAACCTTGGTACTAGTTACTCATGATTTAACATTAGCTCAGCGTTGCCAACGGCGTGTTGAAATGCAAGGGGGGCGGTTAATTACTGATCAAGACTTGTGTGAACCTAATTTAGAGCCTAAGTCAGAAAAATTAAGTATTGATACTAAAAAAATTAAAGCAGAGAGTGTATGAGTTTTTTTACGGCTAATTGGGCAAAACAGTCAATACGGTTATTAAAACACGAACTCAAACGGGGTGAACTCACTATCATCGTGTTGGCTATAGTGCTGGGTGTTGCCAGTGTTTTTTCTTTAGCGGGATTTTCAGGAAAAATTAAGCAGGCATTACTCAATGAAAGTACTAGCTTTATTGCCGCTGATCGTGTTTTACAGACCAGTAGAAAGATAGCTGATAAAGAAAATATCACACAACCAACAGCGCTTTCACGTGATGTCATCACTCAAAAAAGCCAACAGCTTAATATTAATCAAGCCCAACAAGTACTGATGTCATCTATGGTATTTGCCGGTGATGTTATGGCGTTAGTTGAAATTAAAGCTATCTCCAATTTTTACCCGTTAAGGGGAGAGCTGCTGGTAAATTATTCTGAAAATGCCAATGAGTTAGTCGCGGTAAATGCACCCGATGTAGGCAGTGTTTTTATTGAAGAAAAATTATTATCATTACTTGATGTCTCTATTGGCGATGTTATTGATATCGGTGAAAGTAGCTTTGTGATTAAAGCGGTAGCCAAACAAATTCCTGATGCGTCTTTTAGTGTTTTCACTTCAGGCGTTAAGGTCATTATTAATATTGCCGATCTTGATAAAACCCAATTAGTGCAACCCGGTAGTCGACTGACTTACAAATATCTATTTTCTGGCGATGTTGATGCGATTAACGCATTAACCGTGTGGCTAAAGCCAAAACTTAATGATAGCCAGCGTTGGTTTGATATTCAGTCCAAGCAATCACCCTTAGCTAACGCCTTAAATAAAGCTGAAAAATATCTGTCTCTTGCCAGTTTATTAGGAATTATTTTAGCTGCAGTTGCCGTCTCAGTGGCGAGTAGACGTTATGCTCAGCGTCATCAAAGTAGTGTTGGTGTATATAAAGCGATGGGAGCGTCGTTAAGTCATATTAGAAAGTTGTATTATCTGCACTGGTCATTGTTAAGTGTTGTTAGCATAATATTGGGCTTACTGGTTGGTTATGTCCTTGCACAACTGGGATTTTATGCGGTACAAGATTATTTACCTGTGCAGTTAACTATGGGCTCAGCAAGTGACACTGGTCTTCTCGGGTTAATTAGCTTAGGTTTTTATCCCTTAATTATTGCTGTTTTTACTGGTTTAGTTTGTGCACTAGCATTTGCCATCACCCCATTGAAAGAGTTGATAGCTACTTCTCCTTTAGTGGTTATTAGAGGTGCAAGTTTACAGCCAAACCCTCAAAAGTTTATGGCTCGTGCGGGTCAGTTTCTAATCCCATTATCAGCTCTTCTTTTATTGTTATTTGTTTTTAGTAACGACTTGATCTTAAGCGTTAGCTTATTAGTTGGCGGTATTCTTGTGTCGGCTTTATTATTAGTTTTTGGCCGATTATTAATGAAGCTTACGCGTAATATTGGTACTAAAGCTGGCGCCTCTTGGCATTTAGCTTTGGCTAATTTACAACGTAGAGCGCAGGAAAATAGCATACAGTTGGTTAGTTTTACTATCGCGATAAAATTATTATTGATGATTATTGTTATCAGAGGTTCCTTATTAAGTGATTGGCAAGCGCAATTACCTGAGCAAACGCCCAACTTGTTTTTAGTCAATATTGCCCAAGATCAAGTTGACGATGTTGAGAAATTTATTGACCAGCAAAGTATTACCGCGAGTGATATTTATGCGGTTATTCGTGGTCGGTTAACGGCTATTAACAGTGATAAAATAGCAAAGAAAGTCTCTAAAGAAGAAACTGATGGTAGTGATAATGGGCGTCAAGGTGTTGGCCGAGAGTTGAACTTAACTTGGCGAGAAGAGTTACCGGATGAAAATAATATTGTAGAGGGGACGTGGTGGAAAGATGATTCAACCGATGCGAATAAACCCCAAGTATCGATTGAACAAACGTTAGCTAAACGTTTGGGCATAAACTTAGGCGACAGTTTAACCTTTCAGCTAGGCAGTGAAGTCATTACGGTTCCTGTGACTAGCCTTCGCGAAGTTAATTGGCAATCAATGCAACCCAATTTTTTTATGATTTTTAATCCACAAGTGTTGGCTGATTATCCGGCGAGTTATATTTCATCGTTATATGTTCCTGTCGATAAAAAAGTGCAGTTACAACAATTTCTAACGGCTTACCCAACCATTAGTGTTATTGATGTGGATGCGATAATCCTACAATTACGCAAAGTCATCGAACAAGTTTCCAAAGCGGTAGAGTTTATTTTAGTACTTGTTGTTTTTGCCGGTTGTTTAGTCTTGGTTGCACAAGTACAAGCGAGCATGGAAGAGCGCGAGCGAGAAATAGCTATATTACGAACGATAGGTGCTAAAGGCGCTTTGCTACGTAATAGTATTTTACTGGAGTTCGTCGCCTTAGGCGCTATTGCCGGATTAATGGCAAGTGTGGCTATGGAATTGTCTGTTTACTTGCTGCAAAGTTATTTATTTAAAATGCAAACGAGTTTTCATTTTGAGTATTGGTTATTAGGTATTGTTGCGGGAGCAAGTTTTGTTGGTATAGTGGGATTACTGAGTTGTTGGCGTCTGCTAAATATGTCAAGTGTTACCTTAATTCGTCGCACTATGTAATGTAAAACGATTATGTCTGTTGTGTTTTAAGCAAAGATGTTGGAAAATTGATGATTACTTAATTATGGACCCTTAATTTATGCTCGTTTCTGCTAAAACGACAAGTATAGTCAAAGTTTTTGTGACTATCGCGGCAATCTTTATTATTTTAGCTGGTATAAAAACGGCAGCAACTTTACTTGTACCTTTTTTATTATCTTTATTTATCGCTATTATGTGTAATCCACTGGTGGCGAAAGCGAGCGAATTTAAAATACCTAAGGCTATTTCAGTTATTTTAGTTATTGGTATCTTTGTCACAATAGCGCTATCTTTAGCAGGATTAGTGGGTAATTCGTTAAATGAATTGTCTCAATTAATTCCCCAGTACCGACTACAATTACAAGAACAGGTTACTTGGATAACTGCTTTTTTATCCCGTTATAACATCCAAATTTCTTCCGCTATTTTATTAGAATACTTTGACCCGGCTATAGCCATGGGAATGGCAGCAAATATGCTTAGTGGTTTTGGCTCCGTTATGGCTAATTTATTTTTGATCATATTGACGGTAGTTTTTATGTTATTTGAGGCATCAACTTTCCCTTTAAAGCTTCATTTAGCGTTAGATGATCCAGAAATGCGTTTGAAACAAATTGAGCGCTTCTTAGCTTCTGTAAATCACTATATTGCTATTAAAACAATGGTCAGTATTGCTACCGGTATAGTGGTGTCGGTAATGTTATGGGCATTTAGTTTAGATTTTTTTCTTTTGTGGGGGGTTTTTGCCTTTTTACTCAATTATATTCCTAATATAGGATCTATTATTGCTGCTCTTCCTGCGGTGACATTAGCCACATTACAATTAGGTTTACCTGAAGCCGGCTTTATTGGTTTAGGTTATTTTACCATTAATATGATCATGGGTAATATAATTGAACCCAGATATTTAGGTAAAGGTCTAGGCTTATCAACACTAGTGGTGTTTTTATCCTTGATATTTTGGGGTTGGTTGTTAGGTACCGTTGGCATGTTGTTAAGTGTGCCTTTAACGATGATTTTAAAAATTGGTTTTGAAAACTCACCAGAGGGACGTTGGTTGGCAGTATTATTAAGTGATGAAGAAAGTGCATTGCAAGAAACTGAAAAAGCTCATTTAGATCCAGTTCAAGGTAATTCAGATTAAAGTCATTTAGCTTAGCTTTAGGTAGCTTATACCAATGGCAATAAATATGTGATCATTCTAAATGGACTAAATATTTCAATAACATCGTTGCTTTCAATCCCATAAGCCAGCTATTGCTCAATCAAGCGCCTTGTTCTTGAAAACTTATCCTCATTGATATTTGATCACTAGCTTATTGCCATTGGTATTAGTTTAAGCCTACGGTATTTTGCTGAGTTCTTTTATGCGAGATTGACTCAATAGGATATAACACTTCTTATAGGCGTTAGCTGCGCCTTTTTCAGGAGAGATAACAAGATATTGCCAACGACAATCATTATCTCGAAAAGTAATAAAGTTACTCTGTGAGCGTTTAAACATTTTTAATGGGGAATAACGACCAGTAAGAAGGGCTTTTTCTTCAAGATTAAACGTATGATTATTAACCCACGTTTGCAGTTCCCTATCGATAACGTCTTTAACATCATCTAAACAGCGAGATAGAGCCTCGATTTTTTGTTCTGCTTTTTCACATTTAGCTAATGTTTTTTGTGCATAAGAAGGGGCTGAAATTAGTAATGGGCCAATGATGAATACACTTAAGGTAAATAACTTTTTTATCATATATTTCTATTCTACTGTCACTAGTCACTTTATTTCAGAAAATTAATAGCGTAGTTTAAGTCTTAAATTACAAGCCTTAAACTACGCTAAAATGCTTAGATTAAGAACTAAGCAGGTAGTACTTTTTTGTAAGGTTTGACGGTGACTTTTTTATAGACACCCGCAGCAATATAGGGGTCAACATCAGCCCATGCTTGTGCTTGAGTTAAGCTGTCAAATTCAGCAATAATTAATGAACCAGTAAAGCCAGCTGCGCCAGGATCGTTGCTATCTATTGCAGGACATGGGCCGGCAACTAATAAACGTCCTTGATCTTGCAAGGTAGTTAAACGCGCTAAATGTTGATCGCGTACGGCTAAACGTTTTTCTAAGCTGTTTTCAACATCTTCACTGTAAATTAAGTAGAACATGGATTTTCCTATTTCAATTATTATTAGGGTGTTATTTTAAAGGTGTTACTTTAAACGTATTACTTCAAAGGTATCATTTAAGGTCTTGTTTTTTATCTTCAGGTGACTCACTCATCACACTTGAGGTAATTTCAATACTGTCTTCAAGTACCTCGGCTACTTCGTCTGTTTCTTGAGGCAGATACTTGTATAAGGATAAAATAGATCCAACAGCAAAAGCGAGTGTTAAGCCAGTTAAGCCAAAGACTTTAAAGTTAACCCACGTTTCTAAATCATAATTAAAGGCAACATATAAATTAAGCGCGCCTAAGAGTGCAAAAAGAGCCGCCCAAGCCAGATTTAACTTAACCCAAATAGGCTCGGGTAAGGTTAATGATTCAGATAAAAACTGCTTAATTAAATTTTTCTTAAAACCGTAATAACTCACGATTAGTGCGACTGCAAAAATCTCATTAATAATGGTCACTTTCCATTTAATAAAAAGATCATCATGTAAGAATATAGTAAGACCACCAAATACGGCAATTAATCCAAAAAATATCCAGTTTCTAGTAGGAACCTTTTCTTTTTTGACAACATAATACAAAATTTGTAAAGCAGAGGTTGCGATTAAAGAGCCTGTAGCCCAATAAATATCAGCAAATTTATTTACGACAAAGAAAATAATTAATGGGATGTATTCAAAAACAGCGTGCATACTTAACCTTAATTGATATAGCTGGAAATAGTTTGTATCGGGTCGTATTAGGTTTAGCCTAATGTTAATAAAACTAATTTTAACGAAACTTATCGTCTTTTAATAGTAAAAAGCCAAGTAATAATTTATAAGATGAAATTACTTCACCCTTTTAAATGATCTTTATCAAATAAAGGGTCGTTGTCGTTTGTACTATTTGTGTGGGCAAGGTATTTTACCCACAAGGAAATTTATAGGATTTAAGTTAATTACCATGTCAACAAATGAGATTTTTTACCAAGAACAAAACAATGAAGTATCCTTGTTCAATTATGCTTTCGAGCATCAATTACCTGTTTTAATTAAAGGCCCAACGGGGTGTGGTAAAACACGCTTTATTACCCATATGGCCCAAAAATTAAACAAGCCGTTATATACGGTTGCCTGTCATGATGATTTAACGGCGGCGGATCTAGTTGGTCGGCATTTAATTGGTCCAGAAGGGACTTATTGGCAAGATGGGCCATTAACTAGAGCCGTAAGAGAAGGTGGGATTTGTTATTTGGACGAGGTAGTTGAGGCACGTAAAGACACTACCGTTGTTTTGCATCCGCTTGCTGATGACAGACGAGTTTTACCTTTAGAGCGAACAGGTGAATTACTCGAAGCAGCACCAGGCTTTATGTTGGTCGTTTCGTATAACCCAGGTTATCAAAACTTATTAAAAGGCATGAAACCCAGTACAAGACAGCGTTTTGTCGCTTTGCGTTTTGACTATCCTAGTGCTGAAGTTGAACAACAAATATTGATTAAAGAAGCGGGCGCAGATCCACACCTAGCCTTTAAATTGGTTGAATTGGCAGGTGCGCTACGTAAACTGGAACAAAATGATTTAGACGAAGTTGCTTCAACCCGATTACTTATTTATGCAGCCCGCATGATAGGCTCAGGTATGAATGTACTCGATGTGTGTCGTTGTTGTTTGGCAGAGCCATTGTCTGATGATCCACAAACAGTTAATGCCTTAATGGATGTAGCCAAAATTTACTTTGATGAGTAAAGTATTGAATAATTCAATGGTCACTGAGTCAGCATCTACTTTAGCAGAAATAAATAATGAACCAGCGCTAGAAAAACGTCTACCTGGCGATTTAGCAATGTGGTTTTTTATTTTAGCTGAGCTAACCGTCTTTGCCATTTTATTTATTGGCTTTGCAGTATCAGAACAATTGAATGCAGAGATGTTTATTGAAGGCAAAGCTAAATTGCATCAAGTAGCCGGCTTAATTAATACCCTAACATTGATCACCAGTAGTTTTTTTGTTGCGTTAGCATTAAGCGCTATGCACAAAGGTGATGGTAAACAATCAGCAAAATTACTGGTTGTGGCTAAAGTTGTTGCGAGTGTTTATATTGCAGTAAAGCTATGGGAGTACATATCATTATTTGATCAAAATATTGATATTGAAACCAATACTTTTTTTACATTGTATTTTATGATCACTTTTTTTCATTTAATGCATATATTATTAGGTATGGTTATTCTTGCTTTTATGGCGGTGAAAGCGGCTAAAAATGAATATAATACTAGTAATCTATCAGGGTTTGAATCAGGTGCTAGTTATTGGCATATGGTCGATATGCTTTGGATTATACTCTTTCCACTTATTTACGTGATTTAACCGCTATGCAAACACCTCATTCAAATAAAAAAAACACGTTAAGTTGGGTATGGTTAATGACTTTAACCGTTATCTCTACTTACATTGGTTTAGTCATTGATAATAAAGCTTTGTTTATTTTCAGTGTTTTATTGATTGTCTTTTTAAAGGGACAGCAAATTATTGATATTTTTATGGAGCTTGCACAAGCGCCTAAATTTTGGCGACGACTATTATTAGGTTATGTCACTGTGCTTCCCACCATAATTGGCCTTATTTACCTACTTTAATCACCCCTTGATAACAATAGTAGGTCAGTGAACATGAAATCGAACCAACACAACAAGCCTGCTATTATTTATCAGTCACTTTATCTTGCTAACTTGTTGTTAGTGCCCATCGTTAGTTTTATATTTCTTGTTTACTATTTATATCAAAATAAGCGGCTTTCTAATTTCAGCCGAATTCATTTAATCAGGTGTATTCAAATATCAGTTTTAGCTGGACTAATACTAGGCTTAGCCCCCATTTTGTATGTTTTCAATTCTAAGGGGTTTGGTTCGTCAGTTATGATCAGCCTTTTTTATTTTGTTACGTTACATGCCGGTTTTGTGTTGATAGGAATACTTAATTTATCCCGGGCAATGTCTAAAAAGCTGCCATTATTTTAATCTGACTATTTTATGCTTATTTCATTTCACCGTTTAATGACAATTAAATCATCTGTTGGTTGTTGTTATTATTTTCAAATTGATCACATCTTCAATATTTCCACACTAATCCGTTAATTATAATGATGATGTTGACCCACATCACGTAACCGTCCCTGGTATTTGATACACTACTAATATTATTTATTAGTTAAATGGTTTGGTTATGGAAGAGTGGGTTGGTGGTCTATGGCACAAGTATATTACGCGTAAGGCTAACCCTGAGTTTGATGATGCACGTGTATCTTTTGATGACGTTCATAAATCAGTTGGTATGATTTTTAGAGCGTTAGGTGGTGATGCTATTAAACGTGTTGAAGCCGCTACAGGGCGAGAGTATTTAAGTCGTAAAAGTTTTTTACAGAAAATATCGGGTGACACCCAACTTATTAGCTTGGCTTGGCAAGATGAAGAAAGCCTGCGCTTACCTGAATCTCTGGCCATTTTTGAAGAAAAGTCACTCAATTATGATCTCTATATTTGGTTAGCGGTATTAGCTGCGCATCATGGGGGTAGCTTTAGTCATTGGGCACAAGATAACCAAGCATTAGTCCTTAGTGTGTTAGAAAAATTTCCAGCCTTGCGAGGTCGTTATCAACGCTTAGCCAATGCTTTTGTTGCCAGTAGACCTACTATAGATAGCCTGCCGCAATCAGAAAAAGAAATGGAACAAGCGATTGTTAATGCGATTTTAAAGCCAGGCTCTGTGATTGAATTTCCACTGGTAAATTTTGCGCCTAAACCTGTCTATTTATGGTTATATCCCTCGTCTAGTGCCGAAGATTTAATCATGCCGGAACACCAAGAATTTGATGAGGAAAAAGAAACTGAAAATCAAGAAAATAAAGCGATAAAAAAAGCAGAAACAAGTCGTAAAAAAGCTGAACGTACCGATGCGCCAGATGAAAAACAAGGTATGATGATTTTTCGATTGGAAAGCTTATTTTCTTGGAGTGAATTTTCTAAGTTAGATCGCGGTTGTGATGACAGCGACGATGATGAAGATAATTCTAAAACAGTAGAAGATCTTGATAAAATTACCCTAGCTAAAGAACAAGAACAACAAAAAAGTGCTCAAATAAAAATTGACCTTGATTTACCCTCAGCTTCAGAAGACGACATTCCATTAGGTGAAGGGCTCAAATTACCTGAATGGGATTATAAAAAACACACGTTAGTAGCTGACCGCTGTTTATTGCAACCTATGTTACCTAAAGGTGCAAGTGCCAAACCTCTTCCGGTAAGATTACAAAAATTAGCGAAAACAATTCAAGCACAATTTGAACAACTGCGCAGTGTTCGTTATTGGTTAAAAGCAGAACCGCAAGGTGAAGAATTAGATTTAAGCGCTTGGTTAGATTTTCATGTGGAAAGTAAAATTTCGGCAACGCCTCAAAGGGGATTATATAAATCGTTTAGGGGAAATAATCGCGATTTATCTTGTTTACTGTTAGCTGATTTATCTATGTCTACCGATGCACATCTTAACGATGATGTTAGAGTGATTGACGTTGTGCAAGACAGCATGTTACTTTTTGGCGAAGCGCTAGAGTCGGTTGGTGATAGTTTTGCTATGTATGGTTTCTCATCAGTTAAACGTCATCATGTCCGCTTTACTATGCTAAAAAACTTTAATGAGCGTTATGATGATCAAGTACGAGGTCGAATTCAAGCTATTAAACCTGGCTTTTATACGCGTATGGGCGCGGCTATTCGTCAAGCCACCAAGGTGATTAACGAACAAAAAAGTAGTGAAAAATTATTACTTATTATTACGGATGGCAAGCCTAATGATATTGATCATTATGAAGGGCGTTTTGGAATAGAAGACACGCATCAGGCAATTAATGAAGCCAAAAAACTAGGGATAAAACCTTTTTGTATAACCATTGATACCGATGCACAAGACTACTTACCTTATTTATTTGGTAGTGATGGTTTTACGGTAATTCTTAGACCAGAACAACTACCAATGCGTTTACCACAATTATATCACCAACTAACGACCCAATAGAGATTTTCACCATGAATCAAAATAGTAAAAAGTGTCTTTATTGTGAAGTTGAAAATGATATTAGCAATGAAAATTGTAGTCATTGTGGCATGGCATTACCGACTAAGCATCCTAATGACAAACAAACAACGATTAGCTTTTTTGTTAAAGCCTTTTGGGGAATAGTGTTATTTTGTGTTGTTATGATGATTTATTTACCAAGGTAATATAAAAATATTACCTTGGTAAATTAAGTGTTTAATTCAACTCAATCTACTTATCTCAACTCAACTCAACTCAACTGAAGTTAAGCTCGTAGTTAGGGATAAAAACTCCCTAAGATAAGTGGGCTAATAGGTAATCTACCAGTAACCTGATTTTGGGTGAAAGATGACGGTTTTGGGGATAAATAGCCCAAATACCTTCATCAGGTGCTTTATACTTATCCAATAATGAGATCAAAGCACCATTGATGAGCTGCTCTTTGATGTAGTAATCAGGCAATTGAACTATTCCAATCCCTTTTAATGCCGCATCAACCAAACCAAAGCCACTGTTGCATTGCAACTTACCGGCAACACGAATGTGTTTTTCCTTACCCGCGTCGCTAAAATGCCAATAATCTCGGGTACCTAATAGGCAATTGTGCTTATTAAGTTCAGATAAAGAGTGAGGTATCCCGTATTTCTCTAGATAAGCAGGCGATGCGCAAACATAGTTTGTTCGCTCTGTTAATTTTTTTGCCATCATAGACGAGTCATTTAAATTACCTAAACGAATCGCTAAATCAAAGCTTTCATCAACCAAATCGAGTTGTTGATTACTTAAATAAGCTGTCACTTCAATATTAGTATATTGCTGCATAAAATCGTTTATCAGCGGTAAAATATGTTGTTCGCCATAAGTAACAGGTGCCGTTAACTTGATTTTACCTTGCGGTGTTGATTGTAAATTAGTAATCGCTCTTTCCGCAGCATCAAGCCCATCAAGAACACCACGGCAATGTTGATAAAAAACACGCCCCTCCTCAGTTAGTGAAACCTTGCGGGTGGTACGATACAAAAGTTTAATATTAAGGCGTTTTTCTAAGGCATTAATCTGGCGGCTAACTTGAGCCGTCGATATAGCCAATTTTTGTGATGCTTTAGTAAAGCTCTCTGTTTCGGCAACGTTAACAAATTCACTAATACCTTCCCACTGCATGATTATTACCTATATGTAAAAGTGATTTACCAAAATGCTATATTATCATTGTTTTAGAAATAGATATAATACTGCTCACAAAGAGAAATATGATATGGCATAGTAAAGCCATCATTAGGCTCTAGAATATATCTAGTGCTAATAATTAATTAAATATTATTAATATAAAAGTGAGAATAATATGACCGATCAATTTATTAAATCAAAAGCCGCCATTGCTTGGGGACCGAATCAACCATTATCTATCGAAGAAGTCGATGTAATGCTACCGAGAAAGGGTGAAGTGTTAGTTAAGGTTATCGCCTCTGGCGTCTGTCATACCGATGCATTTACACTATCTGGAGAAGATCCAGAAGGTATTTTCCCCGTGATCTTAGGTCACGAAGGCGGCGGTATCGTTGAACAAGTTGGCGAGGGCGTTACTAGTGTACAAGTGGGCGATCATGTCATTCCACTTTACACGCCAGAGTGTGGTGAATGTAAATTCTGTTTATCAGGCAAAACAAACTTATGTCAAAAAATTCGTGAAACTCAAGGTAAGGGGTTAATGCCAGATGGCACCACGCGTTTTTATAAAGATGGTCAACCAATTTTCCATTATATGGGGTGTTCAACTTTCTCTGAATACACTGTACTACCTGAAATCTCTCTAGCAAAAGTTAATAAAACAGCACCGTTAGAAGAAGTTTGTTTATTAGGTTGTGGCGTTACTACCGGTATGGGTGCAGTGATGAATACGGCGAAAGTTGAGGAAGGGGCAACTGTTGCTATTTTTGGCCTTGGTGGCATTGGTTTATCAGCAGTTATTGGTGCTACTATGGCGAAAGCGAGCCGTATTATTGCTATCGATATTAACGAAAGTAAATTCGAACTAGCTAAAAAATTAGGTGCGACCGACTTCATTAACCCAAAAGATTACGACAAGCCTATTCAGGACGTTATTGTTGAATTAACGGATGGCGGCGTGGACTACTCTTTTGAATGTATTGGTAACGTGAACTTGATGCGCTCTGCTTTAGAGTGCTGTCATAAAGGCTGGGGCGAATCCATTATTATTGGTGTTGCCGGCGCAGGGCAAGAAATCTCAACCCGTCCGTTCCAATTGGTGACAGGGCGTGTATGGCGTGGCTCAGCATTTGGCGGTGTTAAAGGACGCACAGAGTTACCAGACTACGTAGAGCGTTATTTACAAGGTGAATTTAAATTAAGTGATTTTATTACCCATACCATGGGTTTGGAAGATATTAATGAAGCATTTGAATTAATGCATGAAGGTAAAAGTATCCGCAGTGTTATTTATGTGATCATTTAATTAGTAATTAGTAATTAGTAATTAGTAATTAGAAATTTTGTTGCCCCACAATACTGTCAAGCAGTGGGGTAGCATGTTGGGGTTTACATATGACAATCGAAAATTTAAGTATCAATAAAGTTTTTGGTGGCTGGCATAAACAATACAGCCATTACGCTAAAACAGTAAACTGCGATATGCGTTTTGCTATCTACTTGCCACCACAAGCATCAAGTAATCATAAAGTGCCGGTTTTATATTGGCTGTCTGGCCTAACATGTACCGATGAAAACTTTATGCAAAAAGCCGGTGCGTTGCGTATGGCTGCGCAGTTAGGTATCGCTATCGTTGCACCCGATACCAGTCCTCGTGGTGCTGAAGTCGCTGATGATGACGGCTATGATTTAGGACAAGGAGCAGGCTTTTACGTCAATGCTAGCCAAGCGCCGTGGAATCGTCATTATCAAATGTATGATTATGTGGTTAACGAGTTACCTGCGCTCATTGAAGCGACTTTTCCTGTTTCAGATAAGCGTTCAATTGCCGGACATTCGATGGGCGGACACGGCGCATTAACTATTGCCATGCAAAACCCTGAACGTTATAGCTCAATGTCAGCATTTAGTCCTATCAGCAACCCGTTAAATTGTCCGTGGGGGAAAAAAGCATTTACCGCTTACCTTGGTAAAGATAAAGCCACTTGGCTTAAGTATGATGCCAGTGAGTTAATGAAAAAGGCAACAAATTTTGTGCCGGGTAAAGTTGATCAAGGTCTTGCTGATGACTTTTTACGTGAACAATTAAAACCAGAAATGTTAACCGCCGCAGCCAAAAGCAACAACTATCCTTTAGCGTTAAGCCTTCATGAAGGGTATGATCATAGTTATTACTTTATCGCGAGTTTTATTGAAGAGCATTTACGGTTTCATGCCGAGCACTTGAGCAAATAGATAAAATAAATAAGTAAATAAGTAGTATTTTAGTATTAGGTGCTGTTTATATCTAACAGTACCTTTTTATCTAACGTCAACAGATGGACCGTTCAGCAGTATCATTAATGGCATCTCAATAGTCTCTTCTGAATAATAACGGCCTACTGAGATTGATAACTTATTGATAGGGTAAACTGTTTTGGAATATCAGTAGTACAAGTGTCATGGGTATAAGCGGCTATTAATGGCAACTACCGAACAAAAAATTAGGGAGAATTGAATTTATATGGATTATAAACAAAATGATAAGGTTTTGGGGGTCCCCTTGTCGCCACAAAAAACCATCTTACTTTATTCTATCCTTGCCGGTCTTTTAGCAGCTTGTTTAATGGCGGTCATAGTCGCTTCCATAGAATCTCAGGGCCGGGCACATATTAATCGCTTATCACAGAACACGGCTAACGGAATCGTATCGTTACTTGAAGATGATTTAAAACATCGAATAGAAACGCTCGCTGAATTTGCCAAGTTATCTCGACTTAATTCAAGCATGACAGATGACGATTGGCATTCAATTAGTAAAACTTTGTATGATACCCACGCGGGCTATCAAGCAATCGGCTGGGTTGGTAATGACTATCATATTCGCAGAGTCATGCCTTTTGAGGGAAACGAAATTGCTCAAGACTTTAATTTAGCGCTTAATCCCTCTGCCTTAGCTGCAGCATTAAAAGCACAACAAGAAAATGAAACCGTTATTACCATCCCACTTAACTCTATTTTTGGTGGGGCAAGTATAGGAATATTCGCACCAATATTTGACGAGATGTCGGCAAATAAACAACTGGAAGGCTTTATTACTAGTTTGCTTTTGTTCGATGTTTATATTGGGACAGTGCTGCCCTCATATTTGCTGATGGAACATCATTTTACTCTCGACATTGATGGCCAAGAAATATATTCAGATCAAACACTACCCACATTAAATACCAGTAATTGGCGCAGCCAAGCTAGCTTTACACTAAAAGGACAGACGTGGGAAATTAATATTTCACCGACAGAAAAATTTTTAAGACGCTCCCATTATAGGATGATCGACATTCTATTTTCTCTTGGTGCCTTGTTGAGTGTAATTGTTACCTTAGCGGTATACACAGCGTTAACGGCAAGAAATAAATCAAGAGTCATAATAGATGAGCGAAACAAAGTAGGGCACTTATTAAAAAACCTACCCGGTATGGCATACCAAGCTTACAATAAAACTGATTGTCCTATGACGTTAGTCAGTGAAGGTTGTAAAGCGTTAACTGGGTACTCTAAGCTCGACTTTGAGACACATCGGATTTTATGGGGCAAGCTTATCCACCCAGATGATTATCAGCGGGTATATAAAATCATTAGGCAAGCGGTCAATAAGAAAAGCTGTTACGAACTTGAATATCCCATTATAACTAAAAATAAAGACGTTCGCTTAGTTTGGGAAAGAGGAGAGGCGGTTGCTTCACTGTTAAATGAAGACGTAATACTCGAGGGTTTTGTTACAGACATTACCGATATTAAAAATGCTGAAAAAGAGCTTGTTCATAGTCATGCATTCTCTGATGCTATTGTCAATTCAATGGTTGAGGCGGTTATTACGATCAACCATAAAGGTCATATTAAAAGCTTTAATAATGCGGCGAAAAAAATGTTTGATTATACCTTCGATGAGGTAAAAGATAAGAATATAAAATTGTTAATGCCGGGGGCTTATGAAAACGAACACGATGAGTATATGTCCGATTACATGCATACAAGTCTAATGAATATTATTGGTATTGATCAAGAAGTCGTAGCTAAGCGCAAAAATGGCACCGTTTTTCCGATTCATATTTCGGTAAATGATATCCAATCCCATGAAGGGAGAATGTTCGTTGGATTAATTAGAGATATTACGGAGCAACGGGCAGCAGAAGATCAAAATCGAATGTACATTGAACAAATGGCCCATGCTGATAGGCTGAACTCTTTAGGGGAAATGGCCGTAGGTATTGCACACGAAGTTAATCAGCCATTAACAGCTATTTCATTATTTTCTCAATCGGGTAAAAGTTTGTGTAATAGCGGTAAGTTTGACAAATTGCCTGAAATATTTGAAAAATTAAGTCAACATTCACACCGAGCTGGTGCAGTGCTTGAGCGAATGCAAGTGATGACAAAGCAAGGCGTGCGGGAAAAAGAATTACTTGATTGCAATATACTGGTTGATGATGTTGCCAAATTAGCTGAACACGATGCGCGTATGCGTGATATCAGTATTAAAATAAGCCACTGCAAAGAAGATATCACAGTATTGGTTGACCGCGTACAAATACAACAAGTGCTATTAAATTTGTTGAGAAATGGAATGGAAGCCATGCAGTCCATAGATTTAGAGAACGGAAATATTATTGAATTAAGTATAGAATTAATTTCTACAGAAAGGGTTAAAATATCTGTCCTTGATAATGGATGTGGTTTAGCTAGCAGTATGACAGATAAACTGTTTTCAGCATTCTCTTCGACAAAAAAGATAGGAATGGGAATAGGGCTTTCTATTTCTAAAAGTATTATTGAAGAGCACGGCGGAACTATTCATTACACTAAAAACACATCAGTGGGCTCGGTATTTTATTTTATACTCTCTTGTTGAGTATTGACCCCTAATTGCCATCCAGAAGACGGAACGTACGTTTGAAATAGGTTGTTTAATGATCAATCAGTATTTTTTGGGTTGCTTGGGCGATAACAACTTCTTCGTTTGTCGGTATGACAAGGACCTTAATTTTTGAATCAACTTGGCTAATAACCCCATTGTGTTGTCGATTTTCTTTTAAATCAAGCGCAACACCTAGCCAAGCTAAGTGGGCACAAATCTGCTCTCGTATTTGTGCTGACTTTTCGCCAATACCCGCGGTAAACACAATAACATCAAGGCCATTTAAGGTACTAACCAGGGAAGCAAGTTCGCGAGCGGCTCGATAACAAAACAAATCAATAGCTTGTTTTGCCTGTGGGTCATTACTTTGTTCGAGTATTTTCATGTCATTGCTAATACCTGAAACCCCAAGAAGTCCCGACTCATTATTGAGCAGGTGATCAACTTCATCGATACTCATTTTATAATGACGTAACAGGTGGATCACAACGCCTGCATCAAGGCTTCCGCAGCGCTGGCCCATTATTAGCCCATCAAGTGCCGTAAATCCCATTGTTGTTGCCACGCTTTTCCTTTGTTTTAAGGCACACATACTAGCGCCATTGCCCAGATGCGCAACAATCACTCGACCTTCAGAAAGCGTGCCAAGATACTCAGGTAAACAGCTAGCAATATATTGATACGAAAGGCCATGAAAGCCATAGCGAATGATACCTCTATCGCTATATTCACGCGGCAGAGCAAACAGTTGTGCAAGGGGGGATTGTGTGTGATGAAAGCTGGTATCAAAACAAGCCACTTGTGGTAACTCAGGCGCCCAATTAAAGATAGCTTCAATAGCGGCGAGGTTATGCGGTTGATGTAATGGAGCTAATGGGATCAGTTCTTTTAAGTGAGTGACTACATTAACCGTAAGCTTTGTTGCCGTTAAAAAATCACGGCCGCCATGGACCACACGGTGGCCAACGCCTTTAATTTTATAACCTTGAGCATGAGAGTTAATCCAGTCAAGAAGCCACTGTATGAGTTCTTCATGTGCCGTTTTTTCATTAAATACATCAAGATCGTTGTTGCTTAAATCTGCGCCATTAGCATCAAGGGCATAAAGCTTAGGGCATTGACCAATATTGACAATTTTTCCGCTCAGAAAAGCATGAGTTTGAATGCGTGCCATCTTATTCAGTGCAAATCGATAAAGTGCAAACTTAATACTTGAGGAGCCCGCATTAATAACAAGGACAGTATCGGTCATAGAATACTCTTCTTGGTATAATCGACATAGCGTTGAGCTAATACACAAGAAGCAAGTCTTGAGAGTGTTCCGTCGGCGCGACTCGTCAAAATAATGGGTACCGAAGCACCGAGCACAATACCAGCAGACTCTGCATCGGCTAAATAGATGAGCTGCTTGGCGATCATGTTGCCAGCTTCTAAGTTGGGAGCCACTAAAATGTCGGCGTCACCAGCAACCTCAGATACAAGTTCTTTGGCAGCTGCAGCAGATTTTGAAATAGCGTTATCGAATGCTAATGGTCCGTCAAGTATGCCTCCGGTGATTTGTTTACGGTCCGCCATTTTGCATAATCCGGCGGCATCTACGGTTGAACGTATTTTTGAATTAACGGTTTCTACAGCCGATAAAATGGCGACTTTAGGTGTCGTTATTGCTAAAGCATGCAGTAAGTCGATAGCGTTTTGTACGATGTCACGTTTAGTGTTTAGGTCGGGGGCGATGTTGATAGCGGCATCAGTAATAAATAGCGGCTTATGGTAAGTCGGCACATCTAATGCAAATATATGACTCATTCTACGTTCAGTGCGTAATCCCTTAGTTTTGTGTAACACAGATGCCATTAATTCGTCGGTATGCAACTTACCTTTCATGATGGCATCAACGTTATTTTTGCGAACCTCTTCAACCGCTATATCCGCCGCAGCATGACTGTGCGCAGCATCAATCAATTCTATGCCTTCTAAACTGTATCCTACTTGGTTTGCGATTGCCGTGATTTTGTCTTTAGGGCCAATAAGAATAGGCTCAATGACACCCTGGTTTTTCGCCTCAATGGCACCGAGTAAAGATACTTCATCGCAAGGGTGAACTACTGCAACCCTTATAGGTGAAATATCTTTTGTCGATTCAAGTAATTTCTGATAATGCGCGCCGTGCTCATGCAGATGTACCTCGGGTAATATAACCCTAGGTCGGCGTACTTTCTCGCTAGGTGCAATGACCCTAGCTTCTCCTATTATAATGCATTCTCCGTCTTGATTGAGGCATTCACACTCAAGCAAAATCTGTTTTTTTTCGGTGATTTTTTCTTTTACTGTGACTCGTACCGATACTTTGTCGCCGAGGCCAACCGGACGACGAAAACTTAAGGATTGATTTAAATAAATTGTCCCTGGACCAGGAAGTTGTGTACCCAATACGGCTGAAATCAGTGCACCGCCCCACATGCCATGAGCAATGACTTTATGGAAAACATCAGCTTTCGCATATTCCAGATCAACATGGGCTGGGTTGACGTCGCCTGACATAACGGCAAAGAGTTCAATATCTTGGGGTTTAAGCACACGACTTAGCTCTGCTGTGTCGCCCACCTCTATTTCATCAAAAGTCTTATTTTCAATGTATTCCATTATCCTTCCTATTCTGATACCAAATACAACAATACCAACTTAATACCTTTGGTATAAGGCCGGTGGCTATGTTGCCATCGGCTCCAATAGTGACTAGTTCATCGCTGCCTTTAAAACAAAAGGTAACAACATTTCAGCGTTAACCTTAATTGCCACGGGCTCATAAGCTGTTAATCTTGCAATATATAAGTTCCCGGGGCATCACACAGCACACTGCGTTTTTTCTTGGCTGCGCCCATCGTTGGTGGCACCGTTAATTCACTTGAATGGTTATGCAGCCACTTTGCTAATTCTGGCCACCATGAACCCTCATGATGTGCTTGCTTAGTTTCCCAGCTGTCTGGATCAATATATTTAGCTTCTTTTGTAGTCGTCGCCATTTGATAACTTCTACGTGGATGCCCTGGTTCACTCACTATGCCGGCATTATGTCCACCGCTAGTTAACAAAAAGGTCACATCGGTATCACTCAATAAATGAAATTTATACACTGAATGCCAAGGGGCTACATGGTCTTTTTGAGTGCCGACAACAAATGCCGGAGCGCGGATATCAGAAATAGAAATAGGTTTGTCGTCTACAAGGTAGCGCCCCTCAGTAAGGTCATTATCTAAAAATAACTTACGTAGGTACTGTGAGTGCATTTTATATGGCATACGGGTGGTATCAAAATTCCACGCCATTAAGTCGTTAATAGGCGTACGTTCACCCATTAAATAATCATGTACCATACGCGACCAAATTAGATCATTTGAGTGCAGTAATTGAAAGGCTCCCGACATTTGCTTTGCGTCTAAATAGCCTTGCTCCCACATCATGTCTTCTAGAAAACTCACCTGACTTTCATTGATGAACAACATTAATTCACCCGCTTCTGAAAAATCTACCTGAGTGGCTAACAGTGAAACTGATTGGATCCTGTCATCACCGTCTCTAGACATTGCGGCTGCCGCTATAGAAAGTAATGTACCGCCCAAGCAGTAACCAAGACCATGAATTTTTGCGCCATCTGTTATTTTATCAATGGTGTCGATAGCATCCATTACGCCAAGCTTGCGATAATCTGCCATACCCAAATCACGATCGTCTTCGTCTGGATTTTTCCACGAGACTATAAACACAGTAAACCCTTGCTCAGTTAAGTATTTTACTAGCGAGTTTTGAGCTGACAAATCCAGAATGTAGTATTTCATTATCCATGCAGGCACAATCAGAATAGGCTCGGTACGAACTTCTTCTGTCACGGGCTCATATTGAATCAGTTCGATTAAACGGTTGCGGTAAACTACCTTGCCTGGTGTAACGGCGAGGTTTTTACCAACATTGTATTCCTCAGTACCTGCGGGTTTTTTATTACTAATAGTGCGTTGCATGTCATCCATTAGGTTTTTCATACCCCGCATTAAATTCTGGCCACCTTCTTTTTTAGTTTGCTCAATTAATTGCGGGTTGGTGAGCAAGTAATTTGAGGGTGAAAATATATCTAACATTTGACGAGTGGCAAATTCCATTACATTTTCATGTTGTTTAGTGACACCGCCCACGCCCGTTGTCGCATTCGACCACCACTGCTGATTAAGTAAAAACGACTGGTGTAAAATATTAAATGGCCACTTTTGCCAAGCCGGATCGCTAAAGCGTTTGTCAAATGGTAAAGGCTCTATGCAGGCATCATTTTGACCTTGCTTTGCAGTGCAGTCACCAAGATAGCTACCTAGTCGAGCAGACTTCCTAGCAGATTGTTCCAAAAGATGAGCTTGTTTACCCGGAGACGACGCTAGGTGGACAGCCCAATCTGTATAGGCTGCCATCAGTGCACTTGGCGATAAACCTAAGGTTAATTTTGACATGGCGGCATGCAGTGTTTTATCTATTGTTTCGTACTGCGAATCCTTTTTTTTCATTTTATATTCCTTAATTGTGTTGTCGCTGGAAATGACTGCTACGTTTTGGCTCAAGCTATCTTGTATGAACGGGTATATGTCGAGTATCTACTGAGTATTTAACAGATGAATACAATCTATCAGTGAACAACATCTAGTCACAATTGGTGATTGCCGCACACTTATGTGGATAACCACAATTGGCTGCAGTCTTAAAGTTCAATATACTGGTTTAATTTGCAAATTGATTCAGAATTTCATGAGGTTCGAGCTACGCCTTATCAACCAAATAGTTTTTTAAAATATCTGTCGCAGCTAATTACTTTGTGGGTAACTTTCTTAGCTGAGCTTGGTGTGATGCTTTTATCGCAGAATTTTCTTAACTTGCTCCAGTGAAGATTCGTTTGGGTGATATTGAAATGAACATAAGTATTGCAAGTAAACTTGCTACTGTTAGGGTGGAGTTTGTGCAAACTCAACCCGTAATTTTGAATCTGTTGCGAATAGCATACAGACCATTGGTGTTGTTTTTTGTCGCCTACCACCAAGCGAGATAACTAATATGAAAGTAGAACAAATAGTTTACGTTGTTGACGACGACGAAGGCATTCGAGAAGGGTTAAGCTTGCTACTAGAAACCACAGGGCAATTAGTTAAATCATATAGCAATGGGGGAGATTTTTTAGATGACTATGACAGTACAATGCAAGGTTGTCTTATTTTAGATATACGCATGCCACGAATGACAGGCTTAGATTTACAAAAAAAATTGAATGACTGTGGCGCTGCGCTTCCTATTATATTTATTACCGGTCATGGCGATATTCCGATGGCGGTTGAGGCAATGCGACAAGGAGCGCTGGACTTTATTCGTAAACCCTTTAGGGAGCAATACTTATTAGACAGAGTGAATCAAGCTCTGTCGATTGATGCTGGCAGAAGTAAGCAAGAACATGATCGCAGCATTACACTGAAAAAATTAGCCTTGCTTTCTGAACGTGAACAGCAAATATTTGAACGGGTAGCCAAAGGTGAAATGAATAAAGTGATTGCACATCAACTAGGAATAAGTGAAAGGACTGTTGAAGTACATCGCTCACAAGTTATGAAAAAGCTTGAGGTAAGAACCTTGGCTGAACTGGTTCGCTTTAAACTCCAAGAGGAAATGTTGACATCAGGCTAACTGATACCCAATTTATACCAAAGGAAATAATGAATTAGTCGATTTCAATCACTATATTGGAAGTAGGGTAAGAGCAACAAGTGAGAATTTCATTGTCGCCAATAAAAGCTAATGGGTACTGGGTATATTCAACAGTACCCTCTTTTAATGAGCATCGACAAGCGCCACAAAATCCATCTCGACAATGGAAGTGTGACTCTATATTTTCTCTTTCTAAAGTATTAAGTATCGTTTTATCTTTGTTTACGAAGATTATATCTCTATCTTCGATAGTAATACTAAAAGACATAAAAGTTATAAGTCAAAATCGTCAAAATCATCGGCATCTACTGCTGAATCAACCTGACCTACTAAGTAACTTGATATTTCAGTCTCTTGAGGAGCAACCTGTACATTGTCACTGACTAAATAGGCGTTCATCCAGGGTAACGGATTACTTTTAATATCAAAAGGCGCATCAAAACCAATAGCGGTTAAGCGTTGATTTGAAATATATTCAATGTATTGATTTAAAATTTCAGCATTTAAACCAATCATAGAGCCATCTTTAAATAAGTATTGTGCCCATTCTTTTTCTTGTTCAACCACGTCAAGGAAGATTTGTAAGCCTTCTTTGCGCATAGTTTTACTAATTTCTTTCATTTCAGGGTCGTCTTTGCCACTCATCCAGTTATTTAAAATATGTTGAGTACCGGTTAAATGTAATGCTTCATCACGCGCTATTAATTTAATTATCTTAGCATTACCTTCAAGTAATTCGCGTTCAGCAAAAGCAAAAGAACAGGCAAAGCTAACATAAAATCGAATAGCTTCAAGCGCATTTACAGAGCAAACAGCAAGGTATAAACGTTCTTTGAGTTTACGGGTACTTACTTCAACACTGCGACCTTCAACTTCATAGATACCATCACCTTGTGATTGTAATAATTGGGTTGTTAAAATCACATCATCAAAGTATTTAGCGATGCTAGTAGCACGTTTTAAAATAGCAGGGTTAACAATGATATCATCAAACACTTCGCCAGGATGGGTGAACAAGTTTCGTAAAATGTGAGTATAAGAGCGTGAGTGAATAGTTTCACTAAAGGCCCATGTTTCTATCCATGTTTCTATTTCAGGTAAAGAAACTAACGGTAAGAAAACAGCATTAACAGAGCGAGCAGCCATCGAATCTAATAGCGTTTGATATTTTAAATTAGAAATAAATATGTGTTTTTCTGAATCGGATAAATTTTGCCAATCTGCTCTGTCTTTTGATACGTCGACTTCTTCAGGACGCCAAAAAAAAGATAATTGTTTTTCAATTAATTTCTCAAAAGCCATATAGCGCTGTTGATCATAGCGAGACACATTGACGCTATTGCCCAAGAACATTGGTTCTAATAAGGCATTATTTGGAACTTGATTAAACGTGGTGTACGTCATTTTTTACTTTCCTTAAAATATCACCGCTATATGTTGAAAAGGGTGATAAAGAGCCTAGTGTTGGCTAGGCTCATATAATTGCGAATTACTGTTGTGTTTAGAGCACTATATTTTACATGCGCCGCCGGCACAGTCATCGTCTTCAACTTCAACATCATCACTGGCACCATCACGGGTGTTATGATAATACATAGTTTTGATACCTAATTTATAGGCGGTTAAAATATCTTTTAACACTTGTTTGATAGGCACTTTGCCACCAACAAACTTAGACGGATCATAATTTGTATTGGCTGAAATTGTTTGATCGATAAACTTTTGCATAATACCGACTAGCTCTAAATAGCCCTCATTACTTGGAATATTCCATAGCAACTCGTAGTTTTGCTTAAGCTTTTTATACTCAGGTACTACTTGCTTTAACACGCCGTCTTTACTTGCTTTGATACTAATTAAACCGCGTGGTGGCTCTATACCGTTTGTGGCATTTGATATTTGCGATGAAGTTTCTGATGGCATTAAAGCTGATACCGTTGAGTTTCTTACACCAAACTCTTTTATGCTTGCACGTAATGATTCCCAGTCTAAATGTAGAGGTTCACCGGTGATATCATCAATTGTTCTTTTGTAGGTATCAATAGGTAATATACCTTGTGATAAACGTGTTTCATTAAACTTAGGGCAAGCACCTCGTTCTTTTGCTAGTAAATTAGTGGCTTTGAGTAAATAAAACTGAATCGCTTCAAAGGTTTTATGTGTTAAATTATTAGCACTACCATTCGAGTAGTAAAGACCATTTTTAGCTAAATAATACGCGTAGTTAATAACGCCTATACCTAATGTTCTGCGATCTAAACTGGCATTGTGTGCAGCCGGGACAGGGTAATCTTGATAATCAAGTAAGCTATCAAGTGCACGTACAGCTAAGTCAGCTAAACCTTCTAATTCATCTAAAGAGTCTATTGCACCTAAATTAAAAGCAGATAGGGTACATAGTGCAATTTCACCATTTTCATCATTTATATCTTTCATCGGCTTAGTTGGCAATGCAATTTCTAAGCATAAGTTACTTTGACGAATAGGCGCTTTGCTTGGGTCAAATGGGCTATGAGTATTACAGTGATCAACATTTTGTAAATAAATACGACCAGTACTTGCACGTTCTTGAGCAAATAATGTAAATAACTCTATGGCCTTAATACGTTTTTTACGAATAGATTCATCATTTTCGTATTGAACGTAAAGCTCTTCGAATTTCTCTTGATCTTCAAAAAACGCATCATAAAGGCCGGGTACATCACTGGGACTAAATAAAGTGATGAAGCCGCCTTTTATTAGGCGTTGATACATAACTTTGTTAAATTGCACACCATAGTCTAAATGACGAACGCGATTTTCTTCAACGCCGCGGTTATTTTTTAGTACAAGTAAGCTTTCAACTTCTAAATGCCAAAGTGGGTAGAACAACGTGGCAGCACCACCGCGAACACCCCCTTGAGAACAGCTTTTAACGGCTGTTTGAAAATGTTTATAAAAAGGAATACAGCCAGTATGAAACGCTTCGCCGTTACGAATAGTACTGCCTAAAGCACGAATACGACCCGCGTTCACGCCGATGCCAGCACGCTGTGATACATATTTAACAATAGCACTAGATGTGGCATTAATTGAGTCTAGTGAATCATCACACTCAATTAATACACAGGAAGAAAATTGACGCGTTGGCGTACGTACACCGGCCATTATGGGCGTTGGTAGTGATAATTTAAAGGTTGAAATCGCGTTGTAAAAACCTTCAACATAACCTAATCGAGTTTCTTTGGGGTATTTAGCAAATAAACAGGCAGCCACTAAAATATATAAAAACTGCGCGCTTTCATAAATTTCACCGTTAACACGGTTTTGAACAAGGTACTTACCTTCAAGTTGTTTTATCGCCGCATAACTAAAGTTTAGATCACGTGCATGATCTAAAAATAATGACATGTGTTCAAAATCACTTTCATCATAGTCAACTAACAAGTGTTGATCATATTTACCGGCTTCAACTAATTTAACGACATGATCATAAAGTTTAGGTGGCTCAAATTGACCATAGGCTTTTTTACGCAGATGAAATACCGCTAATCTAGCAGATAGGTACTGATAGTCAGGTGTTTCTTCTGAAATTAAATCAGCAGCGGCTTTGATGATTGTTTCGTGAATATCTTCTGTTTTAATACCATCGTAAAATTGAATATGTGATTTCAGTTCTACTTGAGAAACAGAAACGTCTTCTAGACCCGCTGCAGCCCAAGCAATAACACGGTGAATTTTTTCTAAATCGATAGACTCTTTTTTGCCATTACGTTTGGTAACAAAAAGATTATTTTTCATGAAAGACCTGTGATGTAAATAGTTACTAATTTTTTAGTCTGCTTTTATCAGTATAGATAAAAAATATTTACCTATAACTGAAAAAGCTCTTTGTTTTTATGGTTTCCCTAAATAGGCTTGAAAAGTCAAAGGCACTACATCTAGGGTTTTTTGTAAATCTAAGCACAAGATAGAGAGGTTTTGACTTTAATGCAAGCGATAAAATAACTTGATTTTTAGTTGACTTTGACTAAGATAACAATGGTTAGTAACAACTAACCTAGCAAGGTTAATTCGTTTAGTAACTTGCTAAAAGCAATATTTTTTTTAATATTTTTTTCAGTAGAAAATATTTTAATTGATTTTTGTTAAGGTATATATCAAATTGAAATATAGATAAAAAACACCATAATTAACAAAGGGTTATTGTTTTTTGAACTTATTGATCATTGTTTGTGCAACTTGCTTATAAATTAATATGTGCGGATTTTTTTTCTACACTTTTTGGCAACACAGAATATAATTCACGTCTAAATTTGCAATTAATTTATGGTTCTCTGTTACTGGGTTGTAATGAATGCCGCTGGTATCAATACATTTCAATTGATTTTCTTCTGCCCAAGCGATCAATTGTGACGGTTTAATGAACTTATCATGATCGTGTGTACCATCAGGAACTAACTTTAATATTTTCTCTGCGGCTAAAATAGCAAGTAGATAAGATTTAGTGGTTTTGTTTAATGTTGAAAAAAACACTAAGCCACCAGGTTTGACTAATTGTGCACAAGCATTTACCACTGAAGCCGGATCAGGAACATGTTCAAGCATTTCCATACAAGTCACCATGTCAAATACTTCGTTGCACTCTTGCGCTTTCTCTTCAGCGGTAATTTTTTCGTAGTTAATGCTTAGGCTAGACTCTAATGCATGAAGTTTAGCGACATTGAGTGGCTCTGCTCCCATATCTATACCGGTTACTGTCGCACCTAATTTAGCTAAGGACTCAGTTAAAATACCGCCACCGCAACCTACGTCGATTACTTTTTGAGCAAATAACGATTGCTTTTGTTCGGCAATATGTTGGCAAATAAATTGAACTCTCAGCGGGTTAATCTGATGTAGTGGTTTAAAATCACCGGTTAGATCCCACCACTGGCTAGCGATTTGTTCAAATTTAGCAATTTCTTCTTCATTTACATTAGGCAAGCTTTTATTTTCAGTCATGAGGTAATCTAGTTTAAATACGGATGAGCGGATTCTAAACGAAACTTTTAGTTATACCAATGAAATAGATCCATAAATGTATTATAGCTCACTTTATGAGCATAATTTGTAGGCTTTATTTGGCCTAACAAAAACCCCATCAAAACGGCTTAATAAAACTGTTGGTATCAATATAAACTATGGTAATATACAGCGTTGATTTATGTTTGTTTTGAAAAGATAATAATAAAAATCTAAGTGATTTTATAGTTACGTTTTAAGTTAAGGGATACATCTATTTATGTCAGATCTGGCCAAAGAAATAGTTCCAGTAAATATTGAAGATGAGTTAAAAACTTCCTATCTAGATTACGCCATGAGCGTTATTGTTGGGCGTGCATTGCCTGACGTACGCGATGGTTTAAAACCTGTACATCGTCGCGTATTGTTCGCTATGGAAGTATTAGGTAATGATTGGAATAAAGCTTATAAAAAATCAGCCCGTGTGGTTGGTGATGTTATCGGTAAGTACCATCCTCATGGTGATACTGCGGTTTACGATACTATAGTTCGTATGGCACAACCTTTTTCACTTCGCTACATGTTAGTTGATGGTCAAGGTAACTTTGGTTCGGTTGATGGTGATAGTGCAGCGGCAATGCGTTATACCGAAATCCGTATGTCTAAAATTGCGCATTCTATATTAGCCGATTTAGATAAAGAAACAGTTGATTTTGTTCCTAACTATGATGGTACCGAACATATACCTGCGGTTATGCCAACGCGTATTCCTAATCTACTGGTTAATGGTAGCTCGGGCATTGCGGTGGGTATGGCAACAAATATTCCACCACATAACTTAACTGAAGTGGTTAATGCTTGTTTAGCACTCATTGAAAATAGCGATATTTCTTTTGAAGAGTTATTAACTTATATACCGGGACCCGATTTTCCAACAGCTGGAATAATCAGTGGTCGCGCAGGTATCGAAGAAGCTTACCGCACCGGACGTGGTAAAATAAAGATTCGAGCTCGTGCTAGTATTGAAGTGCATGAAACCACGGGTAAAGAAACCATTGTTGTTCATGAACTACCCTACCAAGTTAATAAAGCCCGCCTGATTGAAAAAATGGCAGAGCTTGTTAAAGATAAACGTCTTGAAGGTATCTCAGCGCTACGTGACGAGTCTGATAAAGACGGTATGCGTATGGTTATTGAGGTCAAACGCGGTGAAGTAGGTGAAGTTGTTTTAAATAACCTATATAAGCTAACACAAATGCAAGTATCTTTTGGTTTGAATATGGTGGCGTTAACTAATGGCCAACCAAAAATATTCAATATAAAAGAAATGTTAGAAGCGTTTGTGTTACATCGTCGTGAAGTAGTGACACGCCGTACTATATTTGAATTAAGAAAAGCCCGCGAACGCGCCCATCTACTTGAAGGTTTATCTATTGCATTAGCCAATATAGACCCGATAATCGAATTAATTAAAACCTCACCAACCCCAAGTGAAGCAAAAGCAGGGTTGATTTCACGTGGTTGGGATTTAGGTAATGTTGCCGATATGCTTAGTGCTGCAGGTAATGATGCGGCACGTCCTGAATGGCTAGAGCCAGAGTTCGGCATTCTTGAAAACCAATATTATTTAACCCCTGTTCAAGCACAAGCCATTTTGGATTTGCGTTTGCACAAGCTGACAGGCTTAGAACATGAAAAAATTCTAGCTGAATATAAAGGCTTATTAGATATCATCGCAGAGTTGATGCATATTCTTGCCGAGCCGACACGTTTAATGGAAATTATTTGTGAAGAGCTTGAAGCCATTCGCGATGAATTTGGTGATGAACGTCGTACAGAAATTACTAATGCGTCTCATGACCTATCATTAGAAGACTTAATCACTGAAGAAGATGTTGTGGTAACACTTTCTCACGAAGGGTATGTAAAATACCAAATATTGTCAGATTACCAAGCACAAAAACGTGGTGGTAAAGGTAAAGCGGCAACTAAGATGAAACAAGAAGATTTCATTGAACGTTTGTTGATTGCTAACACCCACGATACTATTTTGTGTTTCTCAGATCGTGGTAAATTATACTGGTTGAAAGTCTATCAATTACCGCTAGCAAGTCGTACTGCTCGTGGTCGTCCAATTGTTAATATATTACCGCTTGAAAGTGACGAGCGAATTACTGCTATTTTACCTGTACGTGAATATGAAGATGACAAGTACATCATCATGGCAACAGCCTCAGGTACAGTGAAGAAAACAGCGCTAACTGCTTATAAAAATCAAAGAGCTAATGGTATTATCGCTCTTAACTTACGTGATGATGACACCTTGATTGGTGTCGACATTACCGATGGCAATAATGACATTATGCTATTTTCTGATGCGGGTAAAGTTGTTCGCTTTAATGAGAAAGTACGTGATAGCGAAACCGGTGAAATAAAACTTGATCCTGAAACAGGTGAACAGCGTTGGGCATTAAAACCTATCGGTAGAACGGGTACTGGTGTTCGTGGTATTAAGCTTGAAGATACGCAGCGAGTCGTTTCTTTAATCGTCCCTAAAAACGATGGTCCAGTACTAACGATTACTGAAAATGGTTATGGTAAACGTACTGAATTAAGCGAATATCCAGCGAAGAGTAGAGCAACCAAAGGTGTTGTTTCTATTAAAGTTAGCGAACGTAATGGTAAAGTTGTTGGTGCTGTTCAAGTTGAAGATCTTGATGAAATCATGGTCATTACCGATAACGGTACATTAGTACGTACTAGAGTGAATGAAGTGAGTGTTATTGGTCGTAATACTCAAGGTGTTCGTTTAATTCGTACAAGTGACGATGAACATGTTGTTGCGCTACAGCGTATTGATGAAGTTGAGGAGCCCACCGAGTTTGAGGGTGAAAATGTTGAAGGGGAAGTTAATCAAGATGATTTATCTCCAGAAAACAGCTCAGAAGATAGCCCAGAGCAAAGTGCTCAACAAGCTAATGATGACGCGATTGATGACGAACAAGAATAAACGTCGTTAACAACAAAAAAAGGGGCGGCTAATCACCGCCTTTTTTATGTTCAGGATGAACGGTATTTCGCGGTCACATGGATGTGAAAGAGCGTGTATTACTTTAAATTTATTTGAGAATAAACAAATGTCTGAAGTTTTTAATTTTTGTGCCGGGCCGGCAATGTTACCAAAAGCAGTAATGAGTAAAGCGCAGGGCGAGTTTATTAACTGGAATAACACCGGTAGTTCTGTGATGGAATTGAGCCACCGTAGTCCCATTTATATGAAAATGGCAGCGCAAGCTGAAGCCGACTTACGTGAATTAATGGCTATTCCTGATAATTATAAAGTTTTATTTTGTCATGGTGGCGGTAGAGGTCAATTTTCTGCTGTACCACTAAACTTATTACCTCAAGGTAAATCAGCTGACTACATTGTTAATGGCTCGTGGTCAAAAGCCGCGGCTATTGAAGCGAAAAACTTTGGCACTATTAATGTTGTTAATATTCGCGAAGAGCATGACGACGGTGAAACTAGTCTTATTCCTAGTACTAAATGGGCATTAAATAGTAATGCAGCTTATGTACATTACTGCCCAAATGAGACGGTCGACGGTATTGAAATTAATGAGATACCCGATACTCACGGCGTGCCTTTGGTTGCTGATATGTCATCGACTATTTTATCCCATGAAATTGATGTGACTAAATTTGGCCTTATTTATGCAGGCGCACAAAAAAATATCGGCCCGTCGGGTTTAACACTTGTTATTGTTCGTGACGATTTACTTGGTAATGCTCAACTAGCAACCCCTTGTATTATGAATTACCAAACCTCAGCCGATAATGACTCGATGTACAACACGCCACCTACTTATGCTTGGTATTTAGCGGGTTTAGTTTTTCAATGGCTTAAAGAGCTCGGTGGTGTTAAAGCGATTGCTAAAGTAAACCAAGCAAAAGCTGAATTATTATATCAGGCAATTGATAGTAGTGATTTTTATAGCAATACGATTGATAGACAATATCGCAGCAAAATGAATATTCCATTTTGGCTTAACGATGAAAGCTTAAATGACGAGTTTGTTGCACAAGCAGAGCAACAGGGCTTAATGGCACTAAAAGGCCACAGAATTGTTGGCGGTATGCGTGCAAGTATATACAATGCTATGCCAATTGAAGGCGTACAAGCGTTAGTCAATTTTATGCAAGAATTTGAAAAGAGGATGAGATAAAGTGGAGCAGTTAACATTAAACCCGATAGGTAAAATTAACGGAGAAATTTTTTTACCTGGGTCTAAAAGCTTATCTAATCGCGCATTGTTAATTGCTGCATTAGCTAATGGCGTGACTAAAATCACTAACTTATTGGTTAGTGATGACATTAATCATATGCTAAATGCATTAAAAAGCCTTGGTGTTGAATATACCCTAAGTGATTGCGGCACCGAGTGTACCGTTATCGGAAATAATGGCTTTTTCAAAACTAAAGAACCATTGGAACTTTTCCTAGGTAACGCAGGTACAGCTATGCGCCCATTGTGCGCAGCACTTGCAGCGAGTGAAGGTGAATATATCTTAACTGGCGAACCGAGAATGAAAGAACGTCCAATCGGTCATTTAGTTGATGCATTAGCACAGCTCAACGCTAATATAGACTATTTAGAAAATAAAAATTATCCACCGGTAAAAATAATAGGTAAAGCGTTAACAGGAAATACAGTGAGCATTGATGGCTCAATATCCAGTCAGTTTTTAACCGCGATTTTGATGATAGCACCCTTGTTAGGGACAGATACCGATATAAAAATTGACGGTGAGTTAGTCTCTAAGCCATACATCGATATTACGCTTGATATTATGCAAAGATTTGGTGTTAACGTGCAGAATAATGACTATAAGTCTTTCACTGTTAAAGGAGGCCAGTCGTACCAAGCTTTAGACAAGTACATGGTTGAAGGTGATGCCTCTTCAGCATCATATTTTTTAGCGGCAGGTGCTATTAAAGGTGGTAAAATCACCGTGCATGGTGTGGGTAAGCTAAGTGTTCAGGGAGATAAGCACTTTGCTGATGTTCTTGAAAAAATGGGGGCGGAGGTTTATTGGAATGATGAGTCAATTACCGTTATTGGCAAACCGTTAACTGCAGTTGATATGGATATGAATCATATCCCTGATGCAGCCATGACCATTGCAACCACAGCACTTTTTGCTACAGGCACAACAACCATTCGCAATGTTTACAACTGGCGTGTAAAAGAGACTGATAGACTAAACGCTATGGCTACCGAGCTAAGAAAGGTTGGTGCTGAGGTGGTTGAAGGTGAAGATTATATTTCTATTACGCCACCTAAATTTCTTAAACATGCTGAAATTGATACTTATGACGATCATAGAATAGCTATGTGCTTTTCTCTCGTTGCCTTAAGCGATACCCCCGTTACTATTAATGATCCTAATTGCACGGCAAAAACATTTCCTGACTACTTTAAGAAGCTAGCACAAGTATCTTGTTAATTATTGTACATAAAAGTATTTTTACGCGATTTTATCAAATAAATCCCGTATAATTCTGCCGATTTTCGATGTTAGGGGAAAAATATATGCAGGAAAGCATTCCAGTTATTACAATTGATGGCCCAAGCGGGGCAGGCAAAGGAACAGTTGCCAGACTTGTAGCGGAACAGCTAGGTTGGCACTTACTTGATAGTGGTGCTATTTACCGGGTTCTTGCTGTGGCAACTCAACACCATCATGTGAGTATTGATGATGAAGAGCCACTAATTCCCATGGCCGCACACTTAGATGTGCAATTTGAAATTAGTAGCAAAGGCGAAGGAATAATCATTTTAGAAGGTGAGAATGTCACCAATACTATTCGCAGTGAAGAAATTGGTGCTTTAGCATCGAAAGTGGCTGCATTCCCACGTGTACGTGAAGCGCTATTACGCCGTCAACGCGCATTTTGTGTGACACCAGGCTTAGTTGCTGACGGACGAGACATGGGCACTGTTGTGTTTTCAAACGCCCCAGTAAAGGTTTTTTTAACCGCAAGTGCTGAAGAACGAGCACAGAGACGATTTAATCAGTTGAAAGAGAAGGGATTTGATGTTAAAATCGGGCGCCTTTTGGATGACATACGTCAAAGAGATGAGCGAGATAGCAGCCGTAAAGTTGCCCCGCTTGTTCCTGCAGAAGGAGCGTTAATCATTGACTCTACTGACATTTCCATACAGGAAGTTGTTAATAAAGTCCTTTCATTTGCGAATGGAAAATTAACCTAAATCTTTTATTTTTTACTGTTTAAAAAATAAAATCAACTAAAGCTTACGTCAAGGATGTACCGAAGCTAATTTAATAACCCCATGAGACATGAAGTCGACTGGATTAATAACTGAGTTATAAATAAGTTATGATGGAAAATTTTGCAGAACTTTTTGAAGAAAGTTTAAAAGAAATAGAAACACGCCCTGGTTCAATCATCAAAGGTACTATTGTTGCCGTTAATAAAGACAATGTTATTGTTGATGCAGGCCTTAAATCTGAGAGTGTTATCTCAATTGATCAATTCAAGAGCGCTACTGGTGAAGTAGAAGTTGTTGTTGGCGATCAAGTTGACGTATCACTTAAAGCGACAGATGATGGTTTTGGTGAAACTGTTCTTTCTCGCGATGATGCTAAGCGTCATGAAGCGTGGCAGGTACTTGAAAAAGCCTACGAAGAAAAAGAAACTGTTATCGGTGTTATCAACGGTAAAGTTAAAGGTGGTTTCACGGTTGAAGTTAGCAATATTCGTGCTTTCTTACCGGGTTCATTAGTAGATGTACGTCCAGTACGTGACACTGCTCACCTTGAAGGTAAAGATTTAGAATTCAAAGTTATTAAGCTTGATCAAAAGCGTAATAACGTAGTTGTTTCACGTCGTGCAGTTATCGAAGCTGAAGGCAGTGCAGAACGTGATGAATTACTTGAGTCATTAGCTGAAGGCCAAGAAGTTAAAGGTATCGTTAAGAACCTTACTGACTA
>TARA_R110001583_G_scaffold135989_3_pt1 | contig 37185 bp, 34 predicted proteins | sample TARA_R110001583 | Tara Oceans TARA_R110001583 (sample SAMEA4398432) | marine metagenome | biome: Polar Biome; feature: [MES] marine water layer (ENVO:01000295) within the mesopelagic zone...; material: water (ENVO:00002006), including particulate matter (ENVO:01000060) such... | reverse complement strand
TGGAATCTATCGTATGATTTGGTTGATATGAGTGATTTATTAGCTATTGAAAAAGTTATTAAACCGACAACAGCTTTAATTTGGATAGAAACACCTTCAAATCCACAGTTAAAAATTAGTGATATTGAAGCAATATCGAAAATTGCTCATAAAAATGATGCTATTTGTGTAGTTGATAATACTTGGTTGACACCAGTTTTTCAAAATCCATTAAAATTAGGTGCAGATATAGTAATCCATTCTTCCACAAAATATTTTGGAGGACATAGTGATGTTGTTGGGGGAGCTTTAGTTTTAAATAATAAAAAAATTGCTGATAAAATAAAAGATATTCAAGTGCTTTCTGGAGCAGTTCCTTCTCCTTTTGATTGTTGGTTAATTGCACGTGGAATTCAAACATTGCATTTGCGAGTTTCTAAACAAGCCGAAAATGCTTTTAATTTGGCTAAATATTTAGAAAAACATCCTAAAATTGAAAAAGTATTGTATCCAGGATTAGAATGCCATCCAAAGCATTTATTAGCTAAAAAACAGCATAAAAACGGTTTTGGAGCAATGCTTTCTGTTTTAATTAAAGGATCTAAAGATGAAGCTTTTAAAATTTCAACTAAATTACATCATTTCACTTCGGCAACTAGTTTGGGTGGTGTTGAAAGTTTGGTTGAACACAGAAAATCGGTTGAAGGACCTGAAAGTAAAACTCCTGATAATTTAATTAGAATTTCCGTTGGTATTGAACATATTGATGATTTAATTGCAGATTGGGAACTAGTATTATCAATTAATCTAGAATAATTTGAGCATTCATTTAATTTGATTTTAGATTTTCAAAAAAGGCATTTAAGGTTAAGGTGTATATTTCTTAAAATATTAACAAAAGCAACTAATAAACTAAGGATTTCTTATTTTAAATTTTACCAAATAGGTTGTTAAAAAGGTAAATTAATACCAATTCAATTCTTTAATATTTAGTACTTTCGTTGAACAAAAATTTAATTAAATGAAAAATACGGCTTTAACTCACATTCACGAATCATTGGGTGCTAAAATGGTGCCATTTGCAGGCTATAATATGCCTGTGCAATATGAAGGTATTAATATAGAACATGAAACAGTTAGAGGTAGCGTAGGTGTTTTTGATGTATCACATATGGGGGAATTTTACTTAAAAGGTAAAAATGCACTTGCTTTAATACAAAAAGTAACTTCAAATGATGCTTCTAAATTAGAAGATGGTAAAGTTCAATATAGCTGTTTACCAAATGCTGATGGTGGAATAGTTGATGATTTATTAGTGTATAGAATTAACAGTGAAGAATATTTGTTGGTAGTGAATGCTTCAAATATTGAAAAAGATTGGAATTGGATTTCTATGCATAATGATTTAGGTGTGGAAATGATTAATAGTTCTGACGAGTATTCGTTATTAGCTGTACAAGGTCCACTTGCCGCAAAAGCTTTACAATCTCTAACCGCTATTAATTTAGCTGAAATGAAGTATTATACTTTTGAAATTGGAAACTTTGCAGGAAGAGACAATGTAATTGTTTCAGCTACAGGTTATACTGGATCTGGCGGATTTGAATTGTACATTAAAAATAAAGATGCCGAAAAAGTTTGGAATGCTATTTTTAAAGCTGGAGCAGAATTTGGTATTAAACCAATTGGTTTAGCTGCAAGAGATACTTTACGTTTAGAAATGGGTTTCTGCTTGTACGGAAACGATATAAATGATACAACTTCACCTATTGAAGCTGGTTTAGGTTGGATTACAAAATTCACAAAAGATTTTGTGAATGCTGAAGCTATTAAAAAACAAAAAGAAGAAGGTGTTACTAAAAAATTAGTAGCTTTTGAAATTACGGAAAAAGGAATTCCACGCCACGGTTATGAAATTGTTGATGCAAATAGAACGGTAATTGGCGAAGTAACTTCAGGAACCATGAGTCCTTCACTTAAAAAAGGGATTGGATTAGGCTATGTTACTAAAGAGAATGCAAAACGAGATACTGAAATTTTTATTCAGGTTCGTAAAAAGGCTATTGCTGCAAAAATAGTGCGGTTACCTTTTTATAAAGGTTAACAATTTTCGGGTACTTTACCAACTACGCCTTCATAAAATTTATAAAAGAAGTTAAAATCTTTCTCCATATTATCAGTTAAATAATAAGGTTCAGAGATTTTAACTTCTTTGTCTTTAAAATTAAATGTAAACATTACAATAGGCACATTTGCTCCTTTAGCAATATAATAAAATCCCGTTTTCCATTTGTCAACTTTTTTTCTAGTTCCTTCAGGAGATAAAGCCAAAACAAAATTTTCATGAGCATTAAAAACATCAACAATGGCATCTACCCTGTTATTACTTTTACTTCTGTCAATTGGAGTTCCACCTAACCATTTAAAAATAAATCCAAAAGGAGGTTTAAATAAAGATGCTTTTCCAATATAATTAGCTGGTAAACCTTCTGCAAATTTTATAGCTAAACCTAACGGAAAGTCGTGCCAATGTGTGTGAGGAGCGCCAATTATAATATATTTTTTTAAATCTTTAGGAAAATTACCTTTCGTTTTCCATCCTAATAAAGTGTATAATATAAATCGTGTAAATGTTTTCATAATAGTTGTTAATAACTCAGCTTTATATTTTGAATTGCTTGTTACGGGAACAAATATAAAAATCTTACTTTTATAAACTAATAAAAATTGAAATGACTGAATATTTTTTATACTTAATTATTGCGCTGATATTTTTAGCAATAGGCTTTATTATTGGAAAATTACTCACTAAAAATAGTTTAGAAAAGTTAACTTCTGAACTTAAAATTAGAAATAAACTATTACTTGAGGAAAAAGACGCTAACTTAGATATAATCAACGCTTTAAATAATGATAAATCATTATTAAATCAAGAAAAACACACCATTGATTTACAGTTAAATCAAAGAACCTCAGAACTTAAAAATTTAGAAGAAAAACTAAATGAAAATAAAGCTGAAGTCGAAAAATTACAAGAAAAATTTTCAAAAGATTTTGAAATATTGGCGAGTAAAATTCTAGAAGAGAAGTCATCTAAATTTACAGAACAGAATAAAGAGAACCTTAAATTAATATTAAATCCACTTCAGGAAAAAATTCAAACATTTGAAAAAAAGGTAGAAGAAACACATAAAGAAAGTATTGATTACCACGCAGCTTTACGTCAGCAAATACTTGGTTTAAAAGATTTAAACCTTCAAATGAGTAAAGAAACCATTAATTTAACCAAAGCATTAAAAGGTGATAGTAAAACTCAGGGAAATTGGGGGGAACTGGTTTTGGAGCGTGTATTGGAAAAATCTGGTTTAGAGAAAAATAGTGAATATTTTGTGCAACAAAGCTTTGTAAATGAGGAAGGTAGAAGAATAATGCCTGATGTTGTAATTCATTTACCTGATGAAAAGAAAATGATTATTGATTCAAAAGTTTCATTAACAGCGTATGAGCAATATGTAAACGCTGATGACGATAACCAAAAAGAACAATTTATTAAAGAACATGTAAATTCTTTAAAACGTCATATTGAGCAATTAAGTGAAAAAAATTACCAAGATATTTATCAAATTGAATCCCCAGACTTTGTATTATTATTTATACCAATTGAACCCGCTTTTGCGGTTGCTTTAAATAATGACAATCAACTGTATAATAAAGCTTTTGAAAAAAATATTGTAATTGTTACACCTACTACCCTTTTGGCTACTTTACGTACAATTGATAGTATGTGGAATAATGAAAAACAGCAGCGTAATGCTATTGAAATAGCTATTCAAGCAGGTAGATTGTATGATCAATTTGTTAATTTAACCAATGATTTAATTAAAGTTGGAAATCAGTTAAAAACGGTTCAAGGTTCCTATGATGTTTCTATGAAGAAATTAACTGGAGCAGGTAATTTGATTAAAAAAGTAGAAAGTATTAAAAAACTTGGAGCAAAGGGAACTAAAAACTTCAACGATAAATTATTGGAACGAGCTCTTGAAGATGAAGATTAAGCCGTTATCCTAAAATCACAATTGAATTACTAAAAAACTGGAAATAAAAAATCCTGCACTTGGCAGGATTTTTAGTATAATTTTAAATATGTATTACCAAGTAAACAAAGGTCTGTGTGACATCATTGTATTTGCTTTTTCAGCAACACCTTCTAGTATAGCTTCATCTTCATAATTTTCAATTACTTCATCAATTAAATCAACAATAGCAATCATATCAACTTCTTTCAATCCTCTAGAAGTTACAGCTGCTGCTCCAATTCTTATTCCAGATGTTACAAAAGGAGATTTATCATCAAAAGGAACCATATTTTTATTTACTGTAATATCAGCTTTAACCAATGCATTTTCAGCATCTTTACCACTAATATTTTTATTACGTAAGTCAATAAGCATACAATGATTGTCTGTTCCTCCTGAAATAATTTTGTATCCTTTAGAAACAAAAGCGTCAGCCATTGCAGAAGCATTTTTCTTCACTTGAATTTGGTAATGTAAAAATTCATCTGTTAATGCTTCGCCAAAAGCAATTGCTTTAGCAGCAATTACGTGCTCTAAAGGTCCTCCTTGATTTCCTGGGAAAACAGCAGAATTAATTAACGTAGACATTTTTTTAAGATTTCCATTTTTTAATTTCAATCCAAAAGGATTTTCAAAATCTTTACCAATCATTATAATACCACCACGTGGTCCACGTAACGTTTTATGTGTAGTTGTTGTAACAAAATGACAGTGAGGAATTGGATCGTTTAAAATTCCTTTAGCAATTAAACCAGCAGGATGAGAAATATCAGCTAATAATAATGCACCTACTGAATCAGCAATTACTCTAAATCTTTCAAAATCAATATCTCTTGAATATGCTGATGCACCTGCAATTATTAATTGAGGTTTTTCTTTTTCAGCCGTTTCTTGAATTTTATCATAATTTAATACACCTGTTTCTTCTTCAACCCCATAAAATGAAGTTTTGTATAATTTTCCAGAAAAATTAACTGGAGAACCGTGTGTTAAATGTCCACCGTGAGATAAATCAAAACCTAAAATTTTATCACCTGGATTTAAAACAGCTTGATACACTGCTGCGTTTGCTTGTGAACCTGAATGTGGTTGCACATTTACATATTCAGCGCCAAAAAGTTCTTTAGCTCTATCAATAGCAATTTGTTCAATAATATCTACAACTTCACAGCCTCCATAATAACGCTTATTAGGATAGCCTTCAGCATATTTATTAGTTAATACAGAACCTGTAGCTTCCATAACTTGTTCACTTACAAAATTTTCTGAAGCAATTAATTCTATACCGTTAGTTTGTCTTTCTTTTTCCTCTTGTATTAAATCAAAAATTAGTTGGTCACGTTGCATTGTTATTCCTAGTTTAAAAGTTAAATTTCACGCAAAAATACTAATTTCATTTTGCATTTAATAAGAAACTTATATATTTGATAAGAATATTAAATAACTGACTTAAAAAAAATTAAACATATGCTAATAACTGCTAATAATCCAGACAGAAAATCTTGGCTGAAAACCGAAAAAGGTTGTGATTTTCCAATTCAAAATATTCCTTTTGGAGTATTTATTACAAAAGATGATATTATAACTATTGGAACTAGAATAGGTGAGTTTGCTATTGATTTAGGAGCTTTTCATCAATTAGGTTATTTTAATGGAATACCGCTTACTGATGATATGTTTATGCAAGATTCATTAAACGATTTTATTTCTGACGGTAGAAAAACCTGGAGATTGGTTAGAAACAGAATAGCTGAAATTTTTGACGCTAAAAATCCAGCCTTAAGAGACAATGCAAAGCATAAGGAAATTATTATTTTTGATGTGAATGAAGTGGAAATGCTATTGCCTATTAGCGTTGGTGATTATACCGATTTTTATTCAAGCAAAGAACATGCAACTAATGTAGGAGTTATGTTTAGAGGTAAAGATAATGCTTTAATGCCTAATTGGTTACATATGCCTGTTGGATATCACGGGCGTTCATCATCTGTTGTGGTTTCTGGAACACCAATTAGAAGACCTTATGGACAATCTTTACCTAAAAATGAATCGATACCTGTTTTTGGACCGTCAAAAAGTTTAGATATGGAGCTTGAAACAGCTTTTATTACAACAGATGTTAATCATCATGGCGAACCAATTTCTATTAATGAAGCGGAAGAATATATTTTTGGAATGGTATTATTAAATGATTGGAGCGCTAGAGATATTCAAAAATGGGAATATGTACCACTAGGACCATTTTTAGGTAAAAACTTTGCCTCAACCATATCTCCTTGGATTGTTACTATGGATGCTTTAGAACCATTTAGATGTGAAAGTCCAAAGCAAGAACCTACGCCGCTACCATATCTTCAACAAAAAAGAACAGATAATAGTTTTGATATAAAACTAGAAGCCGTTTTAGAAACAGAAAATGGAGATTTAAATGTGCTGAGTAATTCCAATTTCAAACATTTATATTGGACAATGCCACAACAACTTACACACCACGCAATTAACGGTTGTAATATTCTATCTGGTGATATGATGGGTAGTGGAACAATTTCTGGCCCTACTAAAAATAGTTATGGGTCTATGTTAGAAATTACTTGGGCAGGAAAGGAACCAATTACTTTAAAAGATGGCACTACTCGTGTATTTTTTAATGATGGAGATACTGTTATTTTACGTGGCTATTGTGAAAACAATGGTGTAAGCATTGGTTTTGGTAAATGCACAGGGAAAATTTTACCACCAGTTAAATTAAAATAAAAAGTAATTTTATTAGCATCAAAAAAATGCCCTAAAACGAAAGTTTTAGGGTTTTTTAATTACTTTTGGCATTGCTATTGTATTACAAATACAATAATTTTAAAACAGCCCCATTATGAAACAAAAATTACTCATTATACTTATTTCAGTTCTAGCAATTAATTGTAGCGGTGTTAAAAATATACAAGAAGCAATAAATTACGGAAATTACGATCAGGCAATTGAAACTTCCTTGAAGCATTTAAGAAACAATAAAATTAAAAAAAGTAATCAAACCTATATTTTTCTTTTAGAAGAAGCATTTCAAAAAGTAACGGAACGGGATTTTAATAAAATTAAATTTCTTAAAAATGATGGAAATAAAGAAAGTTTAGAAAATATTTATACTATTTATACTAATTTAAATAGAAGACAGGAACTTATTAAACCACTACTACCTTTAAGGATTTTAAAAAAAGGAAGAAATGCTCAGTTTAATTTTAGAGATTATTCAAATGATTTGATAAATTCTAAAGAAGAATTATCTGAATATTTGCTTGAAAAAGCAAAAAACACGTTATCTGAATCAGTTTATAAAATAGACTTTAGAAATGCATACAATGATTTAATTTATCTTGATGAAATAAATCCAAATTATAAAAATACTAGAGTTTTAATAGACGAAGCTCATTTTAAAGGAATAAATTTTGTTTTTGTGTATATGAAAAACAAAACCAACATGGTTATCCCAATGCGATTAGAAGAAGATTTATTAAATTTTGACACCTATCGTTTAAACAACCTTTGGACAGTTTTTCATAATAAAAAACAAAGCAAACAACTTTATGATTTTGAATTAGAATTAAATTTAAGAGAAATTCTTATTTCACCGGAGCAAGTGCGAGAAAAAATAATAGTAGAAGAAAAGCAAGTAAAAGATGGCTGGAAATATTTAATTGATACAAATGGAAATGCCGTAAAGGACAGTTTAGGAAAAACCATTAAAGTTGATAATTTTAAAACAATTAGAAGTAAGGTTACTAAATTTACGCAGTTTAAATCTACTCAAGTAGTTGGGCAAGTAAAATATGTAGATTTAACAACCAAGCAATTAGTTCAAGTTTTTCCTATTGCAAGTGAATTTGTTTTTGAACATAATTATGCTACTTATTCAGGTGATAAAAATGCCATAAATAAACAGAATTTAGGGTATTTAAAATATAAGTACGTTCCATTTCCAAGTAATGAACAAATGATTTATGATAGCGGAGAAGATTTAAAAAATAAAATAAAATCCATTATTTCAAATAATAATTTCTAATAACATTTAGTTCTCTATAGCTTTTTTAACAGCATCAATACTTATTTGAGAATGTGAATCATGATAGGCAACTTGTTCATTTTTCACTACTATTGCTTGTGGAGATTGATGCTGAACATTTAATTTAACTGAAATAGCATTAGATATATTTCTGAATTTCAATAAATCTAAAAAATACAAATTAATATTTTCTTCATTTAAATCACAATCTCTTTCAAAACTTTTAAGAGCCATTCTACTAATTCCACATCTGGTACTATGTTTAAATATTAATGCAGGTTTTAAACTTGATTGAGAAATTAAAGCGTCTAATTGTTCAATACTTGTTAAAGCTATCCAATTTATTTTTATACTATTTTCAGCTTCTGAAGTACTTTTCAATATTTTATTAAATAATCCCATTTTTATTGTTTTCTTTTTAGTCAATAATTACTTATATACCTTTCATAAGTAGACAAAATGTCTCTTAAAATTCAAAACAAAGGACAAATTGACTTGTTTAACTTGCTTATTTTGGATTGGAATATTAATTGAAGCTGCAAATATATAGACAAAAAAAATAGCACGTTATGAACTTTAATAATTTCACCATAAAATCGCAAGAAGCTGTTCAAAAAGGACAAGAAATTGCACAAAGTTTTGAACATCAACAAATAGAAAACTCTCACATTTTAAAAGGAATATTTGAAATAGATGAGAATGTAACTCCGTTTATTTTTAAAAAATTAGGAGTGAATATTGAATTACTTAAAAGTTTAATTGATAAAACAATTGAGAGTTATTCAAAAGTTACAGGTGGTGGTGATACTACCCTATCTAGAAATGCTTCAAAAATGTTAAATACTGCTTCAACAGAAGCAAAAAAATTAAATGATGAATATGTATCTATCGAGCATTTATTAATTTCAATATTTAAAACAAAAGATACTACTTCACAAATATTAAAAGATCAAGGAGTTACTGAAAACCATTTAATTTCGGCAATTTCAGAATTAAGAAAAGGAAGTAATGTAACTTCTCAAAGTGCTGAAGATACATACAACTCATTAAATAAGTTTGCTAGAAACTTAAATCAATTAGCCAAGGATGGAAAATTAGATCCGGTAATTGGACGTGATGAAGAAATTAGAAGAATACTTCAAATTTTATCTCGTAGAACTAAAAATAACCCAATGCTTGTTGGAGAACCAGGAACTGGTAAAACTGCAATTGCTGAAGGTTTAGCACATAGAATAGTAAAAGGTGATATTCCAGATAATTTAAAAGATAAAATAATATATTCTTTAGATATGGGATCACTTATAGCAGGCGCAAAATATAAAGGTGAGTTTGAAGAACGCTTAAAATCGGTTGTAAAAGAAGTGATTTCTGCTGAAGGTGGAATTGTATTATTTATTGATGAAATTCACACTTTAGTAGGTGCTGGTGGTGGGCAAGGCGCTATGGATGCTGCTAATATTTTAAAACCTGCATTGGCGCGTGGAGAATTAAGAGCAATTGGAGCAACTACCTTAGATGAATATCAAAAATATTTTGAAAAGGACAAAGCTTTAGAGCGTAGATTTCAAAAGGTAATTGTTGATGAACCAGATACAGAAAGTGCTATTTCAATTTTACGTGGTATTAAAGAAAAGTATGAACACCATCATAAAGTACAAATTAAAGATGATGCTATTATAGCTGCTGTTGAATTATCACAACGTTATATTTCAAACCGTTTTTTACCAGATAAGGCGATTGATTTAATGGATGAAGCTGCTGCTAAACTGCGAATGGAAATAAACTCAAAACCTGAGGAATTAGATGTTTTGGATAGAAAGATAATGCAAATTGAAATTGAAATTGAGGCTATAAAACGTGAAAAGGATGAAAAAAAGCTCACTGCTCTTAAAAAAGAATTGGCCAATATTAAAGAAGATAGAAATGAAATAAATGCAAAATGGGTAAGTGAAAAAGAATTAGTTGATGCTGTACAAGCAAGTAAAGAAGCTATTGAAAATTATAAATTAGAAGCTGAACGCGCTGAACGAGATGGTGATTATGGAAAAGTAGCTGAAATACGTTATGGTAAAATTAAAGACGAACAAGAGAACTTTGATGAGCTTCAAAAAGAATTAAATGAAAATCAAGATTCAGCTTTAATTAAAGAAGAAGTTACTCGAGATGATATTGCTGAAGTTGTTGGTAAATGGACCGGTATTCCTGTTACAAAAATGTTGCAAAGTGATCGTGAAAAACTATTGCAATTAGAAGATGAATTGCATGCTAGAGTTGTTGGACAAAATGAAGCAATAATAGCTGTTTCAGATGCTGTGAGACGTTCAAGAGCTGGTTTACAAGATTCAAAAAAACCAATTGGTTCTTTCTTATTTTTAGGAACTACTGGAGTTGGTAAAACAGAACTGGCAAAAGCGTTGGCTGAATATTTATTTGATGATGAAAATTCAATGACTAGAATTGATATGAGTGAATATCAAGAACGACATTCAGTAAGCAGATTAATAGGAGCACCTCCTGGTTATGTTGGTTATGATGAAGGTGGACAATTAACTGAAGCCGTTAGAAGAAAACCATATTCAGTAATTCTTTTAGATGAAATTGAAAAAGCGCATCCTGATACATTCAATATTTTATTACAGGTTTTAGATGAAGGTAGATTAACCGATAATAAAGGTAGAGTTGCAGATTTTAGAAACACTATAATAATTATGACTTCAAATATGGGAGCTCATATTATACAAGAGAAGTTTGAGAAAATGGACATGGAAAAAAGAGATCAAGTTACTGAAGCTACTAAAGTTGAAGTAATTGCATTATTAAGACAAACCATTAGACCAGAATTTTTAAACAGAATTGATGAAATTATTATGTTTACACCTCTAAACAAGGTTGAAATTAAACAAATTGTAAATCTTCAATTGAAGAATTTAACTAAAATGTTGAAAGAAAAAGATATTCAAATAGAATATACTGAAGATTTAATTGAAACCTTAGCAAACAAAGGGTTTGACCCTCAGTTTGGTGCTCGACCTGTAAAAAGAGTGATTCAAAAAGAGGTATTGAATGAACTTTCAAAAGAAATTTTATCTGGAAAAGTAACAGCAAGTACTTATATTTTATTAGATGCTTTTGATGATAAAATAGTTTTTAGAAATAAATAATAAATGAAACTTTAAAATTAAAACTCCTTAAATTTAAGGAGTTTTTTTATGTATCTTCGAGCAATTTTAAAATTCACCTTTTATGAAAAAACTCCTTTTTTTATTTCTAGTATTAACAAATACGTTAATTTCTTTAGCGCAAGAAAATGAAATTACTACCTATTATTTTATAAGACACGCTGAAAAAGAAAGGTCTGACGCTACTAATAAAAATCCTAATTTAACAGAAAAAGGAACAGCCAGAGCTGAAAACTGGAGTGCAGTTTTTGAAAATGTAAATTTTGATTTAATTTATTCAACAAACTACATTAGAACAATTCAAACAGCAACACCAACTGCAAAAAACAATAAGTTAGAAATTCAATTATACGATCCAAGAGATTTGTATAACAATAATTTCAAATCTAAAACCAAGGGAAAAACAGTTTTAATTGTTGGGCATAGCAATACCACACCACTATTTGTAAATAAAATAATAGGATTAGAAAAGTATGCTGAGATTAAGGATACAAATAATTCCAATTTATACATTGTTACAATTACAAATACGATTATTAGTGATATTTTATTGAAAATTGAGTTTTAAACAAACTTTTTATTTTTTTTACAATCTACATTAAAGGTTGAAGTTACTTTATAGTTATAACTGCAAATTATAGTACATTTGCATTAGTATGCAGAAGAAAATAAACATCCAAAATAAAAAAGCACGTTTTGAATACGAAATACTTGACAGATACACGGCAGGTATTCAATTAACAGGAACAGAAATTAAGTCTATTCGTGAGAGTAAAGCACGTATTACAGAGAGTTTTTGTGAATTTAATGAGCAAGGTGAATTATTTGTAATAAATATGTTTATTGAAGAATATTTATATGGTCATTCATACAATCACAAACCTAAAAGCGAACGTAAACTTTTATTAAATAAAGGTGAATTAAAAAAGCTTCAAAAAGAAGTAATGAATGTTGGCTTAACAATAATTCCGTTAAAATTGTTTTTAACAGATAAAGGATGGGCAAAGTTAGATATTGCACTTTGTAAAGGTAAAAAGAACTACGATAAGCGTGAAGTAATAAAGGACAGAGATAATAAAATTGAGTTGGCTAGAATTAAAAAGAACTTTTAAACAAGTCTAATGGAAATTTTAGCATTTTTTAAATTAATACGTTGGAAAAATTTACTTCTAATTATATATATTCAGGTTTTATTAAAATTTTTAGTCTTTACTTCATTCAACATTTCAACAAACCTTTCTTTAATTCAGTTTATAGTTTTATTAATTTCAACAATTCTAATTACATCAGCAGGGTATATAATTAATGATATTTACGATTTAAATAGTGATTTAATTAACAAACCTAAAAAAGTAATTGTTTCTAAACAATTTTCAATAGCAAAAGCACAACAATTGTATTTTTTTTTGAATACTTTAGGAATTATTTTAGGTATAGGTTTATCTCTTAACATAGAAAAACCTTCCTATTCTTTCATCTTTATAGGCGCTTCACTTCTACTCTATTATTACTCAAAAAAGTTTAAATCTAAACCATTAATTGGCAATCTAATTGTTTCCTTTTTAATTGCCATAAGCATACTTGTTTTATATTTTTTTGATATAAATAAAACCGTTCAATCATTTAATCAGCAATTGGTAATAAATGTAATTCTAATTTTATCATTTTTTGCTTTCAGTATAAATTTTATTAGAGAAATAGTTAAAGATATTGAAGATGTAAATGGTGATAATAGTTTAAACATGAAAACATTACCAATTTTAATTGGTGAGGCAAGATCAAAAAAAATAGCTTCCTTATTTTGCGTTATTCCACTAAGTTTGTTACTCTATATTATTTTGAATTTTTCAGAAACTTATAAATACACAGCTTTATATTTAGTAGTATTCACTGTAATTCCGTTACTTTATGTAGCTTTAAAATTACAAACAATTACTTTAAAAAAAGAGTTTAAAAAAGTAAGTTTATTTTTGAAAATAATTATGTTTTTAGGAATAAACACACTCATATTATTTTCATTAAATAACTAACAATGCTTTCAGAAAAGTTAAAAGACAAACATATTATATTAGCTTCTGCTTCTCCCAGACGACAAGAATTATTTAAAGAATTAAATGTTAAATTCACTGTAAAGATTAAAACTATTGAAGAAAAGTATCCTTCAAATTTAAAAGCAGCAGAAATCACTAACTATTTAGCTAAATTAAAAGCCGCTGCATTTGAAAATGAAATTACTGAAAATGATATTATAATTACCTCTGACACCATTGTTTGGCACCGAGATAAAGCTTTAGAAAAACCTAAAAACAAAGAACAAGCAATTGCTATGTTACAGGAGTTATCAGGGAGCAATCATAAAGTTATTACCTCAATATGTATTAAAACAAGTACAACTGAAAAAGTGTTTTTTGACACTACAATTGTACATTTTAAACATTTAACTTTGGAAGAGATTGAATTTTATGTTGAAAATTATAATCCTTTTGATAAAGCAGGCGGTTATGGAATACAAGAATGGATAGGTTTTATAGGAGTAACAAAGCTTGAAGGCAGTTATTTTAATGTTATGGGATTGCCTGTTCATAAACTATATGAAGAATTACTAAAAATGTAGTTCATATCGTTAAATATCCTTATTTTTGAACGATTTTTAATAAATTAATAAAATGAAAAAATACACATTTACAGAAAAGAAAGATACCAGATCAGGTTTTGGTGCAGGATTAGCTGAATTAGGAGATACTAACGAGAATGTAGTTGCACTTTGTGCAGATTTAGTAGGCTCATTAAAAATGGATAAATTTATTGAAAATCATCCAGAACGATTTTTTCAAATCGGTATTGCTGAAGCAAATATGATAGGAATTGCTGCCGGATTAACAATTGGCGGTAAAATTCCATTTACAGGAACTTTTGCAAACTTCTCTACTGGTAGAGTTTATGATCAAATTAGACAAGCAGTTGCTTACTCCGGAAAAAATGTTAAAATTTGTGCTTCACACGCAGGATTAACTTTAGGAGAAGATGGAGCTACTCACCAGATTTTAGAAGACATTGGTCTTATGAAAATGTTACCTGGTATGGTTGTTATTAATCCTTGTGATTACAATCAAACTAAAGCGGCAACAATTGCTATTGCAGAATATGTAGGTCCTGTTTACTTACGTTTTGGTCGTCCTGCTGTGCCTGTATTTATGCCAGAAGATCAAGAATTTATTATAGGAAAGGCCGTTCAACTTACTGAAGGTACTGATGTTACAATTGTAGCTACTGGTCATTTAGTTTGGGAAGCGTTACAAGCTTCAGAAAAATTAGAGGCAATGGGAATAAGTGCGGAAGTACTAAATATTCACACAATTAAACCTTTAGATGATGAAGCAATTTTAAAATCTGTTAAAAAAACGGGTTGTATTGTTACTGCTGAAGAGCACAATATTATTGGTGGTTTAGGGGAAAGTGTTTCCCGTGTTTTAGTTCAAAATAATCCCGTTCCTCAAGAATTTGTAGCTGTGAATGATAGTTTTGGAGAATCTGCAACACCTGCTCAATTAATGGAAAAGTATGGTTTAACTGATAATGCTATTGTTGAAGCAGTTGAAAAAGTGATTTCAAGAAAATAACGGTCTAATTATTGCGTTTGAAAGAGTAATATTAATCTAAAATAAAATTTTATGAACAAAAGAACTGCATTTTTATCAACGTTAGTATTGTTTTCAATATTATTTGTAAACGCACAAAGCTCTTATGGGTTAAAAGCTGGAATAAGTTATAATTCTAATGGGGACTTAAAAGAATTCACATCTGAAGTTACAAATGCTTATAAAGACGGAGGTAAAGGTAAATCGGGTTTCAATATCGGTTTTTACGGAATATTAGATTTAGGAGAAATTTATATACGTCCAGAACTTGTTTATACTAAAACAACAAGTGAATATGTATTAAATTCAGGTTCACTAGAGGATTATAAAATATCAAAAATTGACGTTCCTGTTTTAGTTGGATTTAAATTACTAGGTCCTATTGATATTATGGTTGGACCTGCTTTTCAATATTACCTAAACAATGATTTAAAAGGTGTTGAAATAAGTGATGTGGAAAATGATTTTTCATTAGGAATGAATATTGGAGCAGCCATTAATTTAGGTAGAATTGGTTTTGATGTTCGTTACGAAAGAGGATTTAGTAAAAACGAAGCTGAATGGACTAATGCTGGTAAAGACTTTAGGCTAGATTCTAGACCAGAGCAAATTATCTTTAGTTTATCTTATAAACTTTCTAAAAGTAAAAGTTAAATTAAACGTATATAAATATAAAAAAAGCTTCTGTTCTGAGAAGCTTTTTTTATTGATTAAATTCTTTTGGGTATTCTACAATTCCTGTAATCCCTTCTAATCCATTTTTAACTAATTCAATTGCCATACAGTTTTCTTTTGGTGCTTCAAAAGGCAATTGAATATCAAAAAGATCTGCTCTTTTATATCCAAATTTTGGATAATAATTTTCATGTCCAAGAACAATAATAGATTTATATCCTAAAGCTTTTGCTTTCCTATGTACATAATCAATTAGCCTTCCTCCTATTCCTTGATTTTGAAATTTAGGCAATACTGAAACAGGAGCCAATGCCAATGATTCATTTGACTTTAATTTATCTTTAATTTTTATTTTTGTTAATAAAATATGCCCTACCACTTCTCCATCAATTTCAGCAATTACTGAAAACTCATTTATAAATTTTTTTGATTTTCTTAGACGTTCTACTAAAAGTTGTTCTCTGTGATCACTAAATTCATCGTTTTTAAATGCTATTTCAATCAAACTATAAACTGCTTTATAATCAGTAGGTATTTCTTGTCTAATTTTCACCAGCATTTTATTCAAAAATTAAATTAATTTTAAAATTATAACAAAAAAAACTTCCTATCTGGAAGTTTTTTTTAAAAAATTGTATCTAATCTAAGATTTACACCTTATCGGTATCTAAATAATCTGGAGTACCATCACCATCTGCATCATCATTTGTTGGGTCACCATCTCCATCGGTATCTTCATCTTTTGTTAATGTACCATCATTATCATCATCTACATCTAAATAATTTACAATTCCATCTCCATCTGTATCATCATTTAAAAAATTATTATCATTATTTAAATCTTCAAATTTTGATAAAACACCATCTAAATCGTGATCTCTCAATTTCACATCTTGAAGTGTAATTTCAAAAATTAAGGGGGAATTTGCACCAATTAAACCCGTTTGCGAACCTCGATTTCCATATGCTAAGCCCGATGGTATAAATAAAATTCCTTTTCCGTAATTTTCATAATAAAAGGATTCATCTGAATTTACCACAACATTTCCACCTTTAAAAAGTGTAAATGCGTATTGCCAACCTGTTATAAGACTTTCAAGTGAAATTGTCGGAGAAGTATTAGTTACTCTTCCCCAAGAAGATTTCTTTTTTGAATCAAAAACAGTACTGTCTAATAACATCCCTGTATAAGAATAATTAATTGAATCTACACCAGAAGGTGAAATTGTCACTCCCTCTTGTTGCTTCAAATAATACAGTTTATATGAAATGTCATTGTAAGAAATATTTTGAATATCTACCTGCCCCATTAAAGAACTTTCACCATTCGTAATAGTCCAAATTCCACCATCCTCATCATTTAAATAATGCGATTGCAAATATTCTATTAAAATATCATCATCAATTTTTGCTTGTGCTTCTGCGTCAAAAGTTGCACTAGTCTCATCTTTTTTACAAGAAAAAATTACAATACTAGCAACAAGTATAAAAAATAAATTTTTAAGTTTCATTCAGTCTAATTTTTAAGTGCGCAAGATACTATTTTCATACCTTTGACAAAAGAGAATAGTTAAATTTAACGTAATAATATGAGAATAGATAAATATTTGTGGTGCGTGCGTTATTATAAAACAAGAAATAATGCTACTGAAGCTTGTAGAAAGGGTCATATAAAAATTAATGGAGATAGTGTTAAGCCTTCCAAAGCTGTATTTAAACATGAAAAAATTACAATTAGAAAAAATCAAATTAATTACCAAATTGAAGTTTTAGATATTCCTGCAAGTCGTGTTGGAGCTAAGTTGGTAGATTTATACAGAAAAGATATTACACCTGCTGAAGAATTTGAAAAATTAGATGTATTAAAATACTCCAAAGATTATTATAGAAAAAAAGGAGAAGGCAGACCTACAAAAAAAGACAGACGAGATATAAATGATTTCCAAAGTGATGAAAATTAATTTACAAGATAAAAAAGTGCTTGTTGGTGCAAGCACAGAAGGCTTGGGTAAAGCAATTGCACTACAATTAGCATTATGTGGAGCTTCTGTAACGCTTATGGCTAGAAACGAAAACAAATTAAAAAAAGTACTTTCTGAACTGAATACTGATTTCAATCAAAAACATCAATATATTATTACTGATTTTTACGATTTTAATTCATTTGAAAAAACAACGACTAAGTACTTTAGGAATAATCAAGTTGATATACTTATCAATAATACCAACGGCCCAGAATCAGGCGGAGTTTTTGATAAAAATACAAATGATTATCAACAGGCTTTTGATTTATTATTTAAAACAACAAATCATATTACAATGTTAGCCATTGAAAATATGAAAAAAAATAAGTTTGGCAGAATTATAAATGCAACTTCTATAACTGTTAAAGAACCTTTGGCATATCTTGTTTTATCAAATTCAATAAGAGCAGCCGTTGTAACTTGGGCGAAAACACTAGCACGTGAAATTGCTCCTTATGGAATTACTGTGAATAATATTTTAACAGGTAAATTTGATACGAAAAGAATTCAAGAGTTAAATGAAAGTCAAGCTAATAATAAAGGAATTTCAATTGAAGACAATTTAAAATCTATTGTAAATGACATTCCTACTGGCAGATTAGGCAAAGCTGAAGAATTTGCATATTTAGTTACCTTTTTAGCTTCAGAATATGCTTCCTATATTACAGGAACTAATATCACTATTGATGGTGGTTTAATGAAATCGTTATAACTAAATGAAAAATTCGCTTGATAAAAATTATTGGGAACAGAAATATATTAAAAATGAAACGGGTTGGGATATTGGTTCTGTTTCTTCACCGCTTGAAGCCTATTTTAGCCAGTTAACAACTAAAAATTTAAAAATATTAATTCCTGGAGCTGGAAACAGTTATGAAGCAGAATATTTACACAAACATGGTTTTACCAATGTTGATGTTATAGATATTGCTTTACAACCACTGGAAAATTTAAAGAAAAGAGTTCCTTCATTCCCTGAAAAAAATTTACTGAAAATGGATTTTTTTGAGTTAGATAAAAAGTATGATTTAATTGTTGAACAAACATTCTTTTGTGCCTTGCAACCTAGTTTACGACAAAAATATGTTGAAAAAATGATTTCTTTATTAGGTGATAAAGGAAAATTAGTAGGCTTATTTTTTGATACTGAACTAACCGATGAAGGACCTCCTTTTGGTGGTGATTCAAATGAATACTTACAGTTATTTTCAACTTGTTTTAATATAAAAACGTTAGATAAATGCCATAATTCTATAAAACCTAGATTTGGTAGAGAATTGTTTTTTATATTTGAAAAAAAATAAATTTAAATGGAAAGTTCTATTATTTTAACAAACGAGCAAATTCATAATAAAACTAGACGAATTGCCTATCAAATTTATGAAGACAATTGTAAAGAAAAAGAAATAATAATTGCAGGTATAAATGGTAATGGCTACGTTTTTGCACAAAAAATTTGTAAAATCCTAACAGCTATTTCCGATTTAAATGTAGTTTTATGTGAAGTTAAAATTGATAAAAAGAATCCTTTGAAAGAAGTTTCAACAGATTTAAAATCAAACAACTATAAAAATAAAACGTTAATTTTAGTTGATGATGTTTTAAACTCTGGTACAACTTTAATTTATGGAATTAAACATTTTTTAGAAGTGCCTCTTAAACGATTTAATACTGCCGTACTTGTAAATAGAAATCATAAAAAATACCCTGTGAAAGCAGATTATAAAGGGATTTCATTATCTACTTCAATGCGTGAACACGTTTCCGTTGTATTTGAAGCTGAAAATTCATATGCAATTTTAGAGTAACTCAGCTATTTCATCAACAATATTAAAAACACTTTTGTTATTAACAGAAATTGTATGATGTGCTTTTTCGTAAAATAGAGTACGTTCAAATAAGTGTTTAGCGATATATTCTTTTAAGTTTTCTTCACCAATAGTTGTAACCAATGGTCGTTTTGAAGTTTCACCTTTAAGTCTATCAAAAAGGGTATTTATAGAAGCTCTTAGATAAAATGATATAGAGTTACCTTGAATATATTCCATGTTTTTTCCATAGCAAGGTGTACCACCTCCTAAAGAAATAATAAATTTTTTATTTAAATTAAGTAATTGTTGTAAATAAATTCCTTCCATCTTTCTAAAATAAATTTCACCTTTATCTTTAAAAATATCTGAAATCAACAATTGCTCTTTTTTTTCTATAAAATCATCTAAATCAATAAATTGTATTCCTAATTTATTAGCTAAAATTTTACCTACAGCAGATTTTCCACTTGCCATATACCCTAATAAAACAATTTTCATAAATGACTTTTTTACCCGTTTTTATTATAAAACAAATATCGTTTAAAAAACAACATAAAAAAACTTGTTTTTTAAATATTAGGGAGTATATTTGCACTCGCAATTGCGGAAAGGATAATTGACCTGGTAGCTCAGTTGGTAGAGCACCTCCCTTTTAAGGAGGTGGTCCTGGGTTCGAGCCCCAGCCAGGTCACCATAAAAAAGTTGAGCTAAAATGCTTAACTTTTTTTGTTTATAATACTTTCAATGCACATGTGGCGGAATTGGTAGACGCGCGGGCTTGAGGGGCTCGTGTCCGAAAGGATGTGCAGGTTCGACTCCTGTTATGTGCACTAACTTTTTGTGAATTAGCATTTTTGACGTTTTCACATATTGGTTGGACTTTCTTTTACGTTTTTATTTAAAAACAATTTAAATCACTTAGATTAAAGAAGTATAAATGCTTCTACTGAATCTTTTATCGCTAAAATAAAAGCCTTTTGAGCTCAGTTTAGTGTTGTGAAAAATGTAGATTTTCAACTATTTTTGCTTAAATCTTAAATTTCACAACTTTTGGACTTGATCCATTAGTATCTAATAAAACACCTATAAAACTGTATTCAGATTCGAAAGTTTAGATACCTTATTTTTTATTTTTTCTTCTTCTTCGTGGTAATACTTCTTCTGGAAATGGGAAAAGAATAGTAGAATTCTTTTCAGAAGCAATATTTGCTAAAGTTTGATACAATCTTAATTTTATTGCTGAAGGTGATTGATCAATCAATTTTCCAGCCTCTAATAATTTACCTGCAGCTTGTTCTTCTGCCAATGCCAATATAATTCGTGCTCTTCTAGATCGTTCCGCTTCTGCTTGATTAGCCATCATTCTTCTCATATTTTCAGGTAATTGAATATCTTTAATTTTTACATCAATAATTACAATTCCCCATTCTTTGGTTTCTTGTTCTACAATAGCTTTTATATTCTTCCCCATTTCTTCTCGCTTAGACAATATGGTGTCTAATTCCACTTTTCCGCAAACGTCTCTTAAAGCGGCCTGTGACAATTGTGTGATGGCAAATTTGTATTCTTCAACTTCTAAAACGGCCTTTTCTGGGTCGTTAATTTTAAAAAATACAACGCCATCTATACTACAAGGCACATTATCTTCGGTCATTACTTCTTGAGAATCAATATTGAAGGTAATAACGCGAATATCAACAATTTGGATTGTTTCTACAATAGGAATAATCCACCTAAAACCAGGACCCAATGTAGTAACATATTTTCCAAATCTAAATTTTAAAGCTCTTTTGTATTCAAAAATGATACGTATTCCGCTGAATAAGAATAATCCAATAATAACTAAAATAAATAGTGACGGGTTCATACTGTATGTATTAAGTTTATAAATTGAGGTTTGATACTCCTTCCAACAATCTAAAAAATAAAATTAAAGAGGGAAATAATTCAATTGTTTAGCGCTTAATCCATTAACATCAAAAAATATTTTTTTAAGTGTTATAAATTTTCTTATTAAAATTACAATATTTTATTTAAAAAAAAACAAAACTTCAAAATTATCTAATTGAAATTTGGTTATATCTCTAATATTCCACATATTAACTTTGTAATCAACTCGTATTTACAATATTTACATCATTAATTATGAAGTTCTTCAATTTTAAACTCAATCCGTTTCAATTAGTTTTTTCAATTTATCAATTTTCAAACCTGTTATCAAAAGGTTAGTCAAAAATAGTTTCTATTTTGTTATTATTTATCTGATTTAGTTTCCGGAAAATGGTGATCCAAAAATTCCTACTGCAAGTTCTACCCAAATAAGTAAAAGGACTACAAGAATTGCTAGAATGACTGCAATTCGATACTTTGTTTTCTTTATTTTTCTGATTGTAATTTCACACATTACACCAGTTCCAATTAGTAGAACTCCAGCTATGATAAAATCGGAAAAAGTCCAATTTACTTCATTTGTGAACTGCATAGCTATTAATGGCAGCAGCAGTATAATTACTGAAGTAAACACGATAATGATAAGTCTTTTGTTCTTCATAACTCAATGAGATTTTTATAGCTGCTGAAAGCGAAAGGTACTAAAGTGCATATTTAAACTATTTTTTTAAACCAATAAAAACAATTAAGGTGAAGTTTTATAGTATTTTTTAAAAAGAGAATTTAAAGAAATTAAAGCCCAAATACCTTCTAATATTATAAATGGCATATATTTTAATAGAATTGAAGCCAAACAAGCCAATGATGCACCAATAAGATTCAGTAAAATAAATAAAATAGCATTATTAGAAATTTTATTTGATACATTTAAAATATATGCTAAAAGTATTAATGCAACTCCAATAAATCCCAACAAGTCAGTAAAATTCATTTTTCAAGTTTAGAATAATTATTAATTTTTATAAGTTTCTATTGCTGCTTCAACACATCGTTCTCCATCCATTGCTGCAGAAACAATTCCACCAGCATATCCTCCTCCTTCTCCACAAGGGAAAAGACCTTCAATTTGTGGATGTTCTAAATTTTCATTTCTTGGAATCTTTACAGGTGAAGAAGTTCTAGATTCTACTCCAATAACATTAGCTTCAGCAGTGTAAAATCCTCTCATTTTTCTTCCAAAAGCTTCAAACCCTGTTCTTAACCTTTCTCCAATTAAAGTGGGTAATAATGAATGTAAAGGTGCCGAATTTAAACCTGGCTGGTAGGAAGTTGGATTTAAATTAGGAGATAATTTACCCTCAACAAAATCTGTTAGTCGTTGTCCAGGAGCGACTTGAGATTCACCACCTGCTTTAAATGCCATTTTTTCCAAATCTTTTTGAAACTCCAATCCTTTTAACACTCCAAATTGACTGTATTTCTGTAAATCTTTTTCAGCATTTATTTCAACTACAATACCTGAATTAGCAAAATAACTATTTCTTTTTGAAGGTGACATACCATTAACAACAACTTCTCCATTAGCAGTGGCTGCAGGTACTATAAAACCACCAGGGCACATACAAAATGAATACACACCTCTTTCTTTTACTTGCTGAACAAGACTATAGGACGCTGCTGGTAGTAATTCATTTCGTTGATCTTTACAATGGTACTGAATGGAATCTATAATTTGTTGAGGATGTTCAACACGAACTCCCATTGCAAATGATTTTGCTTCAAGATTGATGTTTTTTTTATGCAATAAATAATAAATATCTCTCGCTGAATGTCCTGTTGCCAGAATAACACTTTTCACAGCCATTTCTTTATTATTTTGCAACTGAATAGCGCAAATTTTTTGCTCCTTTATTGTAAAGTCCACTACTCTACTTTCAAAGTGAATTTCCCCACCATATTTTAAAATAGTTTCTCTAATATTTTGGACAACTTTAGGAAGTTTGTTTGTTCCTATATGAGGATGTGCATCTACAAGAATTTGTTCTGTAGCACCGTGAAAAACTAAATTTTCAAATATGCTACGCACATCACCTCTTTTTAAACTTCTGGTATATAATTTACCATCAGAATATGTTCCGGCTCCACCTTCGCCAAAACAATAATTTGAATCTTCATCAACAATATGAAATTGATTTATAGCTCGTAAATCTCGTCGTCTATCCTTTACATTTTTACCGCGTTCTAAAACAATAGGTTTAAAACCTAATTCAATACAACGCAATGCAGCAAACATTCCTGCAGGTCCAAATCCTATAATGTGGATTTCTTTTGCTGAAGAAACATCCTTATAATTAAATGTGTAGCTAGGAGATTCAGATGGCTGTTCTTGGATATACACAGCTAATTTATAATTGAAAATTATTTGAGCCTTTCTTGCATCAATAGATTTTCGTAAAACTTTTATTGCATTAATATCTTTTTCATTAATTCTTAAAAAATCCGCAGACTTTTTCTTTAGTATATTTTTTTGAGTAACATCTTGAATTTTTACTCTTAGCTGAATCTCTTTTACCATATTGGCAAAATTACTCAAATTTAGATAATAAAACTACCTGTTAAGATTTCTAATATGCTTTACTTACAAATTCGTTAAAAAAATAATTGAGTTAAGTTGTTGTTTTGACATTTAAATATTTTTAACATAAATATCCGCATAAATATCCACATAAATTACTATAATTGCATATGATAAAAAAATTACTATTTACAGCGCTATTTTTTGTTTGTATTTCTATATTTTCACAAGAGCCAAAAACAAGTGATACTATAACATCAAATTTTGAGACTACTGTTTTATTAAAAGGGCAGGTTGTAAATCATATTAAAAGAAATAAGCTAATTGGCGCTCATTTAATTAATTTAAATTCTGTAATTGGAACTATTAGTGATGATGAAGGAAAATTTGAGCTTGCTACCAAAGTAAACGATACTATTTATATTTCATATTTAGGTTTTCAATCAATAAAATTAAAACTTACTCATGATTTATTAAAAGGAAATGAGTTGATAATTGAATTGCACGAAATAACTGAACAGATAGAAGAAGTTGTAGTTCACTCTCATAAACTTATTGGTGTTTTAGAAATTGATGCTAAAAATGTACCTAAAGATAAATATGCTCGTATTCACATTAATGGTTTGCCACAAACGTATGAAGTTGGCGTTAAAAATAGGAATAATAACAGCTACTCACCTGTTGATGCTTTTTTTAAACCTATAGATTTTGTGTATAATTTGTTTGGGAAAAAACCGAAGCAATTAAAGAAAATCAAAAAACTTAGAGATGATGATAATTTACGCTCTATATTAGAACATAAATTTAATAGAGAGTTGATGATGGAGTATTTAGAGATGGATGCTCAGGAATTAACAGAGTTATTGAATGAATGTAATTATTCAGATTATTTTATTAAAACTGCAAGTGACTTACAATTAATTGAAGCTATTTTATTGTGTTATGAAAACCATAAAGCCATAAAGAAAGGAAGTACAATTAAAGAAGTTGAAAAAGAGTAAAAAAATAATTTTAAAATTCAACTTTTAGAAATCCGATTCATATCCACCATTTAAAGGCTTAAAAGATGAACCTCTAACTATTAGGTTTGTTTTAATTGTGATCGTTTTATTAGAAACTTGATTTTCGTTATTTATTTCATTAATAAGGTATTTTAAAGCTACTGCTCCAATTTTATTACCTGGCTGATCTATTGTAGTCAATTTAGGTTCAATAATAATTGAATTTGATGAATTACTAAATCCAACAACGGCAATTTCTTCAGGTATTTTTATGTTGTTTTTTTTCAATGTTTTAATAACTCCAATAGCTGCACCGTCGGTTATTGCAAATACAGCATCCGGCTTATTTTGTAGGCTTAGTAAAATTGTAGTCAGTCTTTTTCCTTGCAGCATAGAAATATCTTCAGTACTTAAAATAATACTTTCGTCAACTTCTAAATTATACTTATTTAAAGCACGTAAATATCCCAAATATCTTTTTTCTGAAGTAGATGAGTTTTCGGTTTCTTTAATTAAGGCAATTCTTTTTTTACCTGTATGAATTAAATGCTCAACGGCTCTAAAAGCCGCATCTTCATCATCAATAACTATTTGAGTACAAGGTACTTTAGTTGATACTTTATCAAACAAAACAAGTGGTATATGCTCAAGCATATTTAAAATAATATCAACTTCTTGAGTTTTTCTAGCTAGTGACAGCAAAATACCATCAACTCCAAATTGATTCATAGTTTGCAACATATCTGCTTGTTTTTTAGCATTGTTAATAGATTCAGAAATAATTACTTTATAACCATGTACTTCAGCTTCTTCTAATATACCTTTAAGCAACGTTGATGTAAAGTAGTGTGATATATTGGGTACAATAACACCAATAATATTTGTTTTATGGGCTCTAAATCCTCTTGCAAATAAATTTGGCACATAGTTTAATTTTTGAGCATAATTCTTTACATTTATTTTAGTTTTACTGCTAATATCAGGGTGGTCGTTTAAAGCCCTTGACACTGTTGAAATAGATATGTTTAATTCTTGTGCAATTTTCTTTAATGTTACTATACTTTTCTTTGGCATTCTTTTATTTATTAAATTTCTTACACTAACTTAACTACAAACTTACAAAATGCAAACGTTACCGCAAACGTTTGCGGTTGTTTACTGCAAACTACTGTGTTATTTTAATACGTTTATATGCTATGTTTACTCATCAATTAATCAAATACTAATTTTTAATTATTATACGTATGAAAAAACTTCTACTTGGACTGCTATTAATATTCAGTTCTTATTCTTTTTCACAAACAATTGTTAAAGGAACAATTAATGATGAAAGCGGGACGCCACTTCCCGGAGTTAATTTAACTGTGGTTGGAACTACTGTTGGCGCAACAACAGATTTTGATGGAAACTATCAATTTGAAACTCAATTAACTGGTGAACAAAAGCTGAAAGCATCTTATTTAGGGTATTTTACTCAAACAAAAGTTGTTAATTTTGAAGGTACAGCTACTGTTAATTTTGTATTATTAGAAAGTGTACAAAGTTTAGATGATGTTGTATTAACTGCAACTAGAACTTTTAGATCTCAAAAACAATCACCTTTATCTATTACATCTTTTAAAGCTGTTGAGCTTACAAAGTTAAATGCAAATAGTATGGCTGATATTGTAAATAATATCCCTGGAATTGTTGCCGATGGTGGTGGTGGTGAAGGTGCTACAAACATTTTTGTTAGAGGTTTACCTTCAGGTGGACAAAACGATTTTTCACCAATTCAGTTTGACGGATTTTCATTAGCTGGTTACGGATTAAGTTCTACTGCTGGTGATGTGTATGCAAGAGTTGACCAAGGTGTTAAAGGTGTTGAGTTTGTTCGTGGTGGATCTTCTATATTATATGGAACGGGTTCAACTGCTGGTATTATTAACTACATTTCTAAAACAGGTGATACGAACGATGAGAGTATTATCAATTTTGAATTTGCTGATAAAGGCAGAGTAAAAACAGAATTTTATACTGGTGGTAAAGTTGGAAGTGAAGAATCTAACACGTATTATGCGTTATCTGGATGGGTTCGTAAAGATGATGGACCATTAGATTTTGGATTACCTTCAAAAGGATTTCAATTTAGAGCTAATTTAAAACAGAAGTTTGAAAATGGTTCTTTTACAGTATATACACAATTTATTGATGACAAATCACAATTCTTATTAGGTCTTCCACTAGATGGTAGTTCAAGAGAAAGAATAACTGGTAATGATGGTGAAACAGTTTACCAATTAAATTCTTCATATTTAAGAAATACAAGTTTTTTAACTCCTGATGGTCAATACAGAAGTCCTATTGAAGAAGGAATTAACACCAAAGGTTTCTATGCAATGGGTGTTTTTGACTATAACTTAGAAAATGATTGGAAAATTCAAGCAAAAGTAAAAGTTTCTGATTATGTAAGTGATTTCGCCTTGTATGTTGGAGCTAATGGAACAGCAAATACGCCTGTTTCTTTAAATGATTATTTAGGAATCTATGGTTATTCAAATGCTACAAATGTTAACGCTTCTTATGTAGGTGGTGGTAGCTTAGGAGCAAATGACAGAATAATTGACAATTTACATGTTGACAGAAACAGACCAATTACAGATTATACAGGAGAGTTTAGTGTAACTAAAAAAATAGAAAAAGAAGGTATTGAGCATAATATTACCGCGGGTACTTACTTAACATACACTGAAGGTGAAGATAATAATTACCAATTCCGTACATTATCTGCTTGGAACAATGAACCACAAATGGTAAACCTTACTTTAACTGATGCTGGAGGAAACGATGTAATTTTATCGGAAGAAGGTTTAACAAACAGAATTGGTATTACTTCAAACAAATTCCTTTCACAATCACGTTCAGCTTTCTATTTTACTGATGAAATGATTTTAGATAAATGGCGTATAGATGTTGGTTTCCGTATTGAAAATCAGAAAGCTAGAAGAGAAAACGGTACATTATCTTCTGCACAAGTTTATGACAATCCTAACTTAACAAGTAGTTTACAAAATGTTAATTATGCTACAGGTGGGTTTACAAGAGCTAAAGTTAGTACAACAGGTTTTGCGGCTTCATTAGCTGCATTATATGAACTTAACGATAATTTAAATTTATATGCAAACTTTTCAAAAGGTTATTTCTTTCCTTTAGCTCGTAGTATCAATGTTGTAAGCAATAATGAAATTGCTGGAGATTATAAACCAGAAAACATTTATCAGTTTGAAACTGGTTTAAAATTTGGTAATGAAAAATTCTCAGGAACTTTTGCAGGATACTACACTACTTTAACAGATAGAGTTGCTATTCAACGTTTAAATTACGGTGGAAGCATTGGTACTGATGATGGAATAAAAACGGTTCAAGATACTCAAACTTACGGTTTTGAAGCTTCTTGGGATTGGAGATTTGCACAAAACTTATCGTTCAATGGTAATTTTACATACCAAGCTCACGAGCTTAAAAAAGACGAACGTACAGTACTTCAGTCTGGTACAGTTGATGGAGTTGCTTTAGTAGCTGGTGATGTAACGTATGGTGAAAATGTTGGAAACCAATTAAGAAGACAACCTAAAACATTATCTACTTTAAGATTAGATTACGATAATGCTAAACTTGATGCTTTTGTTTCAGGAAATATTAGAGGTAGCCAATACAACGATGATCAAAACAATGTTTTATTAGATGGATATTCAGTTATTCGTGTTGGAGCTGGGTATACTATTTCAATTGAAGAAGAAAAAAGTTTAAGATTAGGATTTTCAGTTTATAACTTATCTGATAGCCAAGGATTATCAGAAGGAAACCCTAGAGCTTATGCTCAATCTGCAACAGGTGAATTTTTTAACGGACGTCCAATTTTACCAAGACGTATATTTTTTAATGCAACCTTTACCTTTTAAATATTTGAATTAATGCTCATAAACTCATCATCTACCGTAAAATTTAGGTGGTGGGTTTTTAAAAAATTACTATAACAATGCTTAAAATAGCCCTTTGTCACTTTAGAGTTGGAGAAACCGATGGAGTTTCATTAGAAATGGATAAATGGAAAATAGTTTTAGAAAAACTAGGCCATAAAGTACAATATATTGCTGGCTCTCAGGGAGTTTTAAAAAACGTTGAAATTATTAATGAATTGCATTACAATGATGCTACTAACAACAAAATAGTTGAAAATGCCTATGGTAATTTTACTTCTTTTTTAAATGAACAAGCGTTTAAAGAAGCTATAGAAAAAGATGCAAAATCAATAGAGCAAAAGCTTATTTCTATTATTGAAAAAAATAAATTCGACCTACTAATTGTAAACAACATGTTTTCACTAGGCTGGAATTTATCAGCCGGAATTGGCTTTTTAAATGCGATTAAAAAAACTTCAGTAAAATGTATTTGTCACCATCATGATTTTCACTGGGAAAGAGAAAAATACAGTACACCAACTCTACCTTTTATTACCAAGTATTTGCAGGAATATTTCCCGCCAAATCATCCAAGAATAAAACATGTTGTAATTAATTCTATTGCTAAAAACGAGCTTTTTAAAAGAAGAAATATTGAAAGTGAAGTTGTTCCAAATGTATTCGACTTTAATGTTGATTGGAAAATAGATGATTATAATGCTGATTTTAGAACCTCATTTGGTATTAAAGAAAATGATTTAGTTATTCTACAAGCTACACGAATAGTTAAAAGAAAAGGTATAGAACTTGCAATAGATTTTGTTGCTGAACTAAATGCTAATAAGCATAAATTAGTTGATAAAAAGCTCTATAACAACACACTATTTAAACAAGATAGTACTATCGTATTTTTAATGGTGGGCTTAAATGAAGATGAGCCTTACTTTGAAAAAATTATAAAATATGCCCGCGAAAAACAAGTACACCTTAAAATGGTAAATGAGCATATTGACCATGCACGTTCACAAACTAACGACACTAAGATATATTCGCTTTGGGATGCGTATGCACATTGTGATATAGTTACATATACGAGCCTTTTAGAAGGATGGGGTAACCAATTTATTGAAGCTTTGGTTGCTAAAAAAATAATAATCAATTATCAATATCCTGTTTTTGAAAAAGACATACTTCCGCTTAAATTCAATACAATGGACTTAGGAAATTCTCATACAATTAAAGAAAATGAATTAACAGAAGTACCGGCTACATTAACTAAAAATGCTGTTGATAAAACGTTAGAATTAATTTTAAATAAAGATAAATATAACGAAGCCGTTGAAACTAATTACACTTTAGGAAAACAAAACTTATCTTTAAATGCTTTGCAGGAATTATTACAATCAATAGTTCAACTAAATGAAAAATAAGGCAATTAACATATTAAATGAAAATTGGCGAGATGGCTATACCGTTCCTTGCAAAGATTTGTACCCTTTTCAATGGTTATGGGATTCAGGATTTATAGCTATTGGTTATGCCCATTTTGATATGGATAAAGCTTTACAGGAAATTAAAACACTATTAAATTCTCAATGGGAAAATGGTTTTTTACCACACATAGTTTTTCATAAAAAAAGTGACACTTATTTTCCTGGAGAAAGTTTTCATCAGGCGAATTTGCATCCTTTAGCAAATAAAAATTACCCTTCAACAGGGATGACACAACCTCCGGTTACAGGTTTTGTTTTAGAAAAAATATTGAAAATTTCAAAAAACAATAATGAGGTTTTAAACTTTATTAAAAAAAATATTGATAGTGTTTATAAAAATCATCACTATTTATATACCAACAGAGATATTAATAATGAAGGCTTAGTATATATTTATCATAATTGGGAATCAGGGACTGATAACTCCCCTATTTGGGATGATATTTGGGCTACAATGGGTGCGCCTGAAATTAATTTTAAAAGACTAGATACTAATGTGGTAGATGCTTCTGAAAGACCTACAAATAAAGATTATTATAATTATTTACATATCATAAACATCGCTAAAAAATACGCTTATAATGATGCTGCTATTGCCAAACACTCTCCTTTCTTAATTCAGGATCCGTTGTTTAATTCAATACTAATTAAATCTAACACTGCTTTAATTAATTTATATAAAATTATTGGTGGAAACACTTCTAAAATTGAGCAACTTCAAAAATGGCAAGAAAAAAGTATTTCTTCATTTAATAAAAAATTATATGATGAAGAATTAAATGCTTACGTGCATTACGATTTAAGAAACGAAAAACCAATTCGCTACATAACATCATCATCTTTTAGCCCTTTATTTGCGGGTATTTGTTCTAATGAGCGGGCTAAAAAATTAGCACATACAATTCAGACTAAATTTGGAAGTAAAAATTTGTATTTATGCGCTTCATTTGATCCAGAAAATGAACGCTTCAATCCAGTAAAATATTGGCGTGGCCCAGTGTGGGTTAATTTAAACTGGATGTTATATTATGGTTTAAAAGATTATGGCTACACTTCTTTGGCCAACAAAATAAAATCAGATACTATTGAGCTTATTGAAAAAGCAGGGTTTTACGAATATTTTGACGCTCGTAAAACTTCTTACAAACAAAATACAAAAGGTTGCGGCGGTTATAATTTTTCTTGGTCCGCAGCTTTGTTAATTGATTTAATAAACAAAAACTAAACTCGTATGAATTGGTTAGATTATAGCATAATAATAACATACATTATATTTTTCTTAGGAATGGGATACTTTTTCAAAGAAAATAAAAACTCCAAAGATTATTTTTTAGGTGGAAAAAGTATGGGTTGGTTTCCCTTAAGCCTTTCAACAATGGCAACGCAATTATCTGCTATTAGTTTTATATCGGCTCCAGCTTTTGTAGGTTTAAAAATAGGTGGTGGAATGAAATGGTTAACATTTGAATTTGCAGTACCACTTGCAATGCTGGCAATTATGATTTTTATTATTCCGCCTTTATTTAGGTCTGGTGTAGTAAGTATTTACGAATTTGTAGAAAAGCGATTTAGTGTTTCTACACGCCTTATTTTAAGCATTGTTTTTCAAATAAGCAGAGCCTTGGGTACAGGTGTAATGGTGTACACTATTGCCATTATTTTGCAAGCGGTGTTAGATGTTGATTTTGTATATACTATATTAATTATTAGTGTAATAACAATCATATATTCTTGGCAAGGAGGTATGAAAGCTGTTGTGTGGGGTGATGCAATTCAAATGATAATATTATTTGCAGGGTTGCTAATTACCTTATATTATGGTTGGAATTTGGTTCAGGAACATGGTGGATTACAACAAGGTTTTGATCCAACTCGTTTACAAGTAATTGATTTTAACTTAGGGATTGGTGAAGGTGAAGAATACGGTTTTTGGCCAATGCTTATTGGTGGATTTTTTCTATATGTTTCTTATTATGGTTGCGATCAAACACAAGCCCAACGTTTGCTATCTGCAAAAAGTGAAAAAACGATACGTCAGTTATTATTAGCCAATGGATTGTTTCGTTTCCCAGTAGTATTAATCTACTGTATAATGGGACTTATAATTGGTAGTTTAATTACATTAGCTCCTGATTTTCTTCAAGAAATAGCAGATACAACACAAAAATATTTTCCTGAAGAATTTGCTCAAAATGGTGTAAAAGCCGATTTAATGGTACCAGTATTTATCATAAAATACTTACCACATGGTTTAATAGGTATTTTAATGATTGGAATACTTTCTGCTGCAATGTCATCGCTTAGTTCAACTGTAAATTCTCTTTCAGCAGTTACTGTTGAAGACTTTTTTAACAGAGGAAAGGTGAAATTACCCACAAAAAAATACATGTTCATTTCAAAAATGTCGGTTGTTTTTTGGGGTCTTGTTTGTATTGCCAGTTCTTTTCTATTTGGTGGAAGTAAAAGTGCAGTAATTGAAATTATAAATGCAATTGGCTCTGTTTTTTACGGACCTGTACTTGTAACGTTTGTACTAGCATTTTTTTCGAAAAAAGTAAATCATATAGGAATGAATGCAGGTATAATTATAGCTGTTTTGGTAAACTTGGTTTTTTCTAAAACTATCCAAGAAATGTTTCATGTAGATTTAGGTTTCGATATATTTTGGATATGGCTCAACTTTACAGGTGTAATTATTGCTTTAGTTGTAGCTTATACTGTTACTGCTTTTACTAGTAAGGTTGAAGTTAAAACCATATCAACTAAATTATTTGTTGTAAAAAAATCAGATTTCCTTAAAAAGGAAGTCGCTATTTTATTGTTGTTTTTTATTGCGATTCTAATATTCAGTTATTTTTTACCAACAATATTTTCAAATTTTTAAAAATAAAACCAATTAAAACACCCCAATTTAATAAGCTTATATAATGATAAAACAGTTAGAAATAGAAACAATAATATATGATTTAAATGCACTTTACAATGATCGTGGTGCTTGGGTATATGATAAAATTGTGAATTTGGTTAAAAAGTATCGTCCATTAATTCCAAAAAACGAAAACAATTTAACTGAAAAGGATATCGTTTTAATAACGTATGGTGATAATATTCAAAAAGAAGGAAATACGCACCTTTCAACATTAAAAAAGTTTGTTGATACGTATTGTCTTCCTGAAATTAATAGTACACATATACTGCCCTTTTGCCCATACACATCCGATGATGGTTTTTCCGTTACAGATTATTTTAAAATTGATGAGGAGTTAGGAACTTGGGATGATGTTGCAAACTTATCTGATAACAGCAATTTAATGTTTGATGCTGTTGTAAACCACATGTCTAAATCTTCAAAATGGTTTCAATCGTATCTTGCACAAGAAGACGGTTTTCAAGATTTTTTCACATCGGTAAATCCTAAAACAGATTTATCAAAAGTAGTTCGCCCTAGAGCTTTACCACTTTTAACACCTTTTAAAGATAAAAATGGCGTAGAAAAACACGTTTGGACAACTTTTAGTGAAGATCAAGTTGATTTAAATTATGCGTCACCTGAAGTATTTATTGCTGTACTTGATGTCTTGTTATTTTATGTTTCAAAAGGAGCTAAATTAATACGACTTGACGCTATTGCATTTTTATGGAAAACAATTGGCACCAATTGCATTCATTTAGAAGAAACACATACTATAATTAAATTATATAAAAAGATAATTCAATCACTAACCAATAATGTTTCAATTATAACTGAAACCAATGTGCCACACGAAGAAAATATCTCTTATTTTGGAAATGGTAACGATGAAGCTGATTTAGTGTACAATTTTACGCTTGCACCGCTACTCGCCTATTCAATAATGAAAAGTGATGTAAATGTGCTTACAAATTGGGCAAAATCCTTAGAGTTTCCAAGTGATAAAGTTTGTTTCTTTAATTTTACTGCCAGTCATGATGGTATTGGTATGAGACCATTGCAAGGCATAATTTCTAATGAAGAAGTTGCAAAATTAGCTTCTTTAGCCGAAAAAAATGGTGGATATGTTTCCTATAAAAATAATGAAGATGGCAGCCAATCTCCTTACGAGTTAAACTGTAACTACATGGATTTTTTAAGTAACAGCAATGAAACTGATGAAGTACGCATTCATAAAATGTTACTTACCCAAGCAGTTATGATTTCTATGCCTGGTGTTCCTGGAATTTATTTTCACTCATTAGTAGGCTCACGTAATTTCAACAAAGGAGTTGAAGAATCTGGAATTAAAAGAAGAGTAAACCGAGAAAAACTTGATTTTGATTCATTAGAAACTGAATTAAATACTGAGGGAAGTTTAAGAAATAAGGTTTTTACAACTTATAAACATCTTCTTTCAATTAGAACTAAAGAAACTGCATTTAACCCGTATGGAGAAGCAACGTATAAAAATATAAATAACAACGTTTTCCTAATAAAAAGACAACACAATCAAGAAACTATTTTTACAATTTATAACTTTAGTAATTTACCTGTTAAAATAGATGCCTTAGCTGTAAATGTTATTGATTTAATACATGAAAAAGTAGTAAATGAAAGTGCTTGGGAAATTGCTCCATACCAATTTGTTTGGTATAAAAAATAAACAACACAACTAATTTATATTTAATGAAAATTTTAATAGCGCCTGATAAGTTTAAAGGTTCTCTAACAGCCAAAGAAGTTTGTAGTGCTGTTGAAAATGGCATAAAAAAATATGATCCATCAATTGAAACAATTAAACATCCTTTAGCTGATGGTGGTGAAGGAACATTAGATATTTTACGAAATTATTTTCCATTAATAACAGTTAGAGCACAAGTTAAAAATCCCTTATTTAAAGATGTTTTCTCTAAATATATGATGAATGAAACTACTGCATTTATTGAAATGTCTAATGCTTCTGGTTTACAGTTATTAACAAAAGAAGAACAAAATTGTTACCATACTTCAACTTTTGGAACGGGTGAGTTAATTTTAGATGCTATTGATAAAGGGCTTAAAAATATTATATTATTTATAGGCGGTAGCGCAACAAATGATGCTGGTATTGGAATGGCTTCTGCTTTAGGATATAAATTCTTCAATAATACTAATGAGCTTATTAATCCTATTGGAAAAGAGCTAATTAATATTGATAGAATAGTAAAAGATAAAGCTGAATCCATTTTAAATGGTATTAATTTTACAGTTGTTTGTGATGTGAAAAACCCTTTATATGGAGAAAATGGTGCAGCTTATACATACGCGCATCAAAAAGGTGCTTCTACAAGTGAAATAAAATTACTAGATGATGGCTTGAAAAATTTCAGCTCTCAAGTAAAAAAATGGTTGAATAAATCTGTTGCAACTCTTGAAGGAGCTGGAGCAGCCGGTGGTTTAGGTGCTGGAGCTTTTTGTTTTTTAAACGCAAAAATAGCATCGGGTATTGAGTTTGTTATGGCTCAAACTAAATTTAATGAACAACTAAACAATGTTGATTTAATAATTACTGGTGAAGGAAGTGTTGATAAACAAACTATTGAAGGGAAGGTTATTAAAGGTATTAGTACTGTTGCCATTACTAACAATATACCTTTTTGTATTATTTCGGGTATTGCAAAAGACAAAAAATTAATTCAGGATAATTTAAAACCATTAAGCATCCATGCAATTATGGATTTAAACATTTCAAAAGAAGAATCAATTTCAAATGCCGCTAATTATATTGAAAATATTAGCTATACCATTTTAAAAAAGTTCAATAAAAAAGCCAACTAAAAGTTGGCTTTTTTATTGAATTATAATTTCTAGTTTCTAGTTATTACCTAATATCAAAGGTAAACCATCTTTTGAACTACCTACTATAACAACTTTGCTATTAGGTGATTTTGCAAGTTCCAATGTAGCTTCTATACCTTTATCTTGTAAAATTTTGTCAGTTAATGATGCGCTTAATATCTTGTTTGCATCTGCTTTACCTTTAGCTTCAATAATCTGTTTTTCAGCTTCTTTTGCAGCTGTAACTAATCTGAATTCATATTCTAAAGATTCTTGTTCTTGTTTTAATTTACGCTCAATAGCATCCTTAATTGTAGCCGGCAAAGTAACATCTCTTACTAGTACTTCATTTAATTCAATAAATTGACCATCTAAAATCTTTTTTGCTTCATCAAAAATTTCAGATTGAATGATATCTCTTTTACTTGCATACAATTGCTCAGGAGTATAACGTCCAACTACAGAACGTGCTGCAGAACGAAGCGTTGGTTTAATAACTCTGTCTAAATAATCTTCTCCTTTTTGTTGATGTAATTTTCCTAAATCTTCCGGTTTTGGCATGTACCAAGCGGTAGTTTCTAAAATAATATCCAAACCGTTTGAAGAAAGTACTTTCATTTTTTCAAATAATTCTTGTTGACGTACTTCATATACAATCACTGTATTCCAAGGTGCTACAATGTGAAAACCTTCTCCTAACGCTGGTTCATCTATCACTACACCTCCATCGAAGCGTTTCCATAAAACACCTGCTTCACCGGCATCAATTGTAACTGTCGATTTTGATAAAAATATAATTGCTACAATACCTATAAGTATCATAGGCATTAAAGATTTTGGTAATTGTAATTGTCCGTTGCTCATTTTTTTGTTTTTTATAATTTTTATCAAAAATACAAAACAGAATTCATTAAATTTAGGTTTGCTTGATATTTTAAATAACTATCTATTACTTTACTATTTTTAGTTGAAATACACTTTGCGAAAAAAAACCGTGAGAATTCAAATTCTAGGTTAAATAAATATGTTAAAATTTAATTTTTTGAATTCTCACAGCATTCAAAATTGCTAATAAAGCG
>TARA_R110001583_G_scaffold27486_1_pt1 | contig 37208 bp, 19 predicted proteins | sample TARA_R110001583 | Tara Oceans TARA_R110001583 (sample SAMEA4398432) | marine metagenome | biome: Polar Biome; feature: [MES] marine water layer (ENVO:01000295) within the mesopelagic zone...; material: water (ENVO:00002006), including particulate matter (ENVO:01000060) such as...... | reverse complement strand
TGCTGGTGCTAATGTCTAGCGCTAAAATCAAATATCTACCTTTAGCTTGAATGTGTAATCGTTGTTTTCTGTCTTTTTCATAGGATTCGCTACTTTAGCAATTGCAATAAGATTTCTATCTTTATCATAAATCCCTATTTCTGAGATGTATGCTTCTCGTTGAAAGCTAGCCGTGTAGTTATTATACGGGCTTTTAACAATATTTTTAACCTTTAAACTGTCATATTCTTTATAGATTGTCGAACCTGTAGTCGGTTCAATAGGGTTCGCGCTTTTCTCAACAAATGTAGGGTTACTGGAGTTGTTTAATTTGTATTGAGGAGCATGTGCCAACATCGTAATGTTAGGGATATACTCCGTTCCTTTAAAATCTAATGTATAACTTGATTCTTTAAGATAATTATTCCCAGCAGAACCAGATGCTCCAAAATAAACCCAGGCGGTATTGTAGTTAGTAGCACTGTTACGGTACTCTTCTTGGTGACCTGAGATTGCCCACGAACCGGTTAAAAGAATAATTCCCTGATTATAAAGAACTGTTCCTGCTACTTTTCCATCATTAGTCGGTACGGCTCCTGAAAACTGTATTAAATCTCCATTTTTATAATAATCTTTTAACTGTCCTGCAAGAGTCCCGGTTGTATAGAACTTTAAATCTACGGAACCTTGTTTGATTGAAGAGCCATAAAAAATCGAAGGGATGTTGATCATAGTGATCGTTTGAGTATCTTTATCCCAACCTTTCAAAGGACTCTGCGAAGAAGCAGAGTATTGATAGTGGGGACTTAAAACAACATTGGAGTTTAAAGTATTTTTTAAAGCCATTATGTGTTTACGATAGGAAGCACTCCCAGTGGGGATGGGGAGATCTCCAGTATACTCTAAAAATAAGTTTCTCGATATACTTGCAGACAGAGGATAACTACCACTTATAACATCTCCGTAATTGAAACCCATAAAATCGCTATTAGAGATTGTTTTTAATGGAGTAAGGCTTCCCTCTTTAGTCACAAATGGATAAATAAAATTATCACTTGCTCTATCAATATTTAGTTCATATAAGCTTACATAGCCAGATGGAACGTTCTTAACGGGGTTTGACCAAGTTCCTGACTGCGGTGTTTGATTATTGTAATAATAAGAACCAGAATAAATTAAAAAATTCGAGTGAGGAAAAGTTTTTACCCTGCTGACAAAAACGTCGTTTGGTCCAAATTTATATAAAGCCATAACATAATGCCTAGTAGTCCAGTCTTACTCTTAGTGTCAACTCGGTTTCGGGATTCTTTTTAAGTGGTTCAGATAATTTAGCGACTGCTAAGAGTTCATTGTCTGCCGAATACAGACCGACAGTCGTTATAAAAGCAACTGGAGCATCTGTTGAAACGCTTTTAACTCTTATTTTACTACCACTCACATAAGTTGGGTTAGAGCTATAATTGAAATCATTATGATTGGCTCTACAGAAGTAAATCGTTGAGTTAAGTTCTGTTGTGTTATTGAAAGAAATATTGTAAACTCTGTTTCTGATACCGTTTGCTATAGTATCGATGGAGGAACCCGTTACTGCATTAAAACCGGAGCCTTGAGTGGCGCTTTGACCAAAGCCGTCTCCGAGGAAAGAAGCAGAACAAAATTGCGCGTCTAAAATACCGCCCATTTCGTTATTATTAAATACAGAACCAGAAATAACAGCAATTCCTGATTGATAATAAATCAACCCGACTGGAGTTCCGACGCCTTGATCGACATAAGCGCTGCCAGACCACATAGTTGTTCCTGGGAGTGGATCCGCTGTTCCTCCATAAGCTGTTCCTGATGCAAAAAGAATGCCATATTCACCTGCTGGAGAGTTGACTTTATAACCATTAGAGCCAGAGCTATCGCTAATAAGAATTCTTTCTTGAAAAGTTGAGCCGCCGTCTGGGGCTTCACTAAACGCAGCACCTACACCAAGTTCCAAATTAAATGAGCCTTTCTTAACCTCGTCTTTGCAAAGAAGGCGCGAGAAATTAAGGAAGAAAGCATCTTCAATTTTAGTGCCTCCGTCCATGATATTTCCATCTGAATCAAAACGTAATATGGTGGCGGTCTGGTTGTAACCAGCGAGGACTTGAGCCATTTCAGTATACATATTAACTTTTTTGCTGTTTTGCGTGTTTGTAGAGGCGCTTAAAGAAGATGGCGTGCCTGAACCTGTAGAATATCCTACAGTAATATCTAAAATATGGTTAGCAGAGGAGCTTAAGTAAGGATAGTCATAGACCGATTCGAACATCCCATGAGAATAAGTTTTAATATTTTCTTCCGAACCTAGTGCAATAGCTCCGCCACCATTGTAAGTTCCAGAAAGGATACTTCCAGTAATCGGGATTGCTTCGTGCAAGAGTGTTCTTGTTGCTGTTACATCATTATTTGTAAGTGTTTTAAACGTGGTAGCCATGTGTGTTCCTCTTTAAATTAGTTTTCATGTCTTTTTGAAGTATCGGATGGGTATATCCAAAGTATAGCCAGTGGTTCCACCAATAACTCGAATATTCGAATCAATAAACAAAGCTGATGTATTCGAACATACCGTGGGGTCCATCGAACTTCCTAAAGTATCAAATAAATAAGTGCTTGTAGCCAAATCGAGCGACGAAGCAATCATAAATTGTAAACGTGTACCTTTTGGTCCGCGAATGCCTTTCACGTTAGTTTGATTTTCTTTGTTAGGGTTGATTTTAGAATCCCAACTATCGATAACATAATCAGAATTTTGAGAAAGTGAAAAGTAATAACTTGCAATGTTGTCGTCGTCGATATAAGATGGACTTGCGATTTTTCCATTTGCGGTTGTCGCAATCTTGCCGAAGCGATTGTCCATTTCTATAATATATTGAGTTTCTACTAAATCTGAATCAATAGGTACTGTGTCGGGGATTTCTGTTGTGTCGAGCCCTTGCTCTAAAAGAATAAAGTTTCCCTTGGTCAGTGTTTGACCTGCGAGGTAACCTGTACACCATTGTCCGTTTCGATGACCGACGCTAGTTTCTGAGGTTTGGTCTACGCAGACTCCAAAGTAATTGCCGTTAATCATTTGGTTGGATCCTACTTCTTGATTAAGTTTGATAATAGGTAGATAAAGAAGGTTGTTGCGAGACATTGACATTAACCTTGATTTCATACTAGAGGCGTTATTAGTAAAGGCTTCTAAAACAGGTGTCTGCATAATGGTTAAATCATAGTATGCCGAACCAGAAGCATTGTTTTTATCATATTGTCCATAGTCGATCTCATCATCGCCAAGACCGAACTTTGTAATTTTGAAACTTCCGTCGCCTTTGGCGAGACGGAAGCGTCCAGTGTCTGTTAAAACGGCATCTAAAATAATGTCGCCGCTGTTGTCTAGAAAACCCATTAAATTATCTCCTTGTATAAATAGACGTCATACATGCTTTTTATAAATAGTTGTTTTTATTGATTTGTGCAAGTTTTTATTCATTGTGTATTTTTTCTTGGCTTACTTTACATTGTACGTTAATATCTATTTTACGTCCGGTCTTCTTAGATGTTAACCTAAATTTAAATTTTCTATCTTCTCGGAAAACTGATTCTTCTGCTTCGCCAATAGAGAAGTCGGGAATATCAAAAGGACTAGTATAATCTTCAGTATCATATTTCTCTGCCATGACCCACTGATTAAATGTTGGCTTTATGTAAAGAAATCTTTTTCCTTTTAATGCGAAGCTTTCTACTTGTTTTTCTAATTTTTCAGCATTTTTCTTAGCTTCTTCTTCCAGGTTTAAAACTCGAAATACCGGAAACGACATTCCATTCTCTTCTTTTATTTCCACTTCATAAACATCAGTTGGATTTGAGAATTTACCGTGGAAATCAATAGATCTAAAAGCAAAATAATTTTTTTGGTTAAAGTTCAATTTTATTTTAGCAGAATTATTGGGACCATTTAATAAATTTCTATCCGAATTAGTAAGATCATCGTAACTAATCGGCTTATGAATCGAATGGAACATTTGTAAAAATTGAGATGGTTCATCCGACTTAAAAAGAATTTCTTGTGACATAATATCTATTCCGGCTAAATCTTCTTTCGTCGCATTGAATTTGTCTTTCAGTTGTTTTTCTGCTAAGACTTGATACAACTGTATATCAGTATCGTCAATAGGGCGTGGAAACTGTTTCATCTGCCCTATTGTATCTTTTATGTTAATAATAATATTCTGTGGTTCATTGATCAAAGGGACAATTTCGACTTCTGGCGGGAGAGGTGCGTCATCCATTACAATAGTGGTTTGATGAGTTGGAAGCTGCGCTGTGCCTGCTTCTATCTCTGCGTATTTTCCTACAAATTCATTTACATTATAATAAGGAGTTCTGATAATTTTAACGTGAGGGGCAAGAAAGACGCTTACTAAAGCAGACCGAGTGAGACCTTCATCTACAATACTCTCAGTATCAAGAGAATATCTATAAGCAGATCCGAAAACTACTTTATAAGCAAATATTCTATACACATAATTTTTATTGTATTTAACCTGCGTATCGAACATTTTAATAATAGTAGAATCATCGTTAGGAAGATAGAACGTCTGGAGTTTACTGATTACTTGTCCGTTATTATTAGATGACCACTTCTCTATTTCATAAACCACAGTCTCAGAATAACACTCTGCTCCTTGAACGATCTGTTCGTAAGGGCGAAAAGTGCTGTTAATTAGAGAATTAATTTTAGAATCCAGACCGAGAGACATCAACATATTAAAAAAACTATTACTAGGGTCTTGGAAATCAACTCCGTGGTCATCAGCTCCTATAAACACATAGTCTTCTATGGTGTCTTCTTGTGAGATATCTCCATTTTTTGCCTGCACGATGAAAGAAGAAAGATCCCACGACTCGTATGCCAAATCATCAATAGTTGTATTCTCGTGAGAACGAAGGAATCCGGAAGGTGTTGAGTTGGCGGCGTTTGCTAAATAACGAAGCATGAAAGGGTTATATTTAGTGTCTTTAAGTGCGTTGAATAGATTGTTTGGGTTTTCAGTTTCTATTTCTATTTCGACATTCATAGGAAAATGAGAAGCCGCTGAATTGTAGTTATTTATAATCTTAAAATCCGCCTGTGAAAAAGCTATCGTATCAAATCGATCGGTTAGAAGGTCGATCTGATATTGGGGTATTTTTTCGGCAGCGTCAGTCCAAATAGAAAAATAATTATTGATCGTATTGTTAGCCAAATCAAATTTGTTTTCGGTGTAGGGTGGAGCGTCCGTTGCTTGTTGGTTAAAAAATAAAGAGTTCTCGTCAACATCGCGGATGTTTCCATATAAAGTTAAATGGTCTAGTGCGACGTGATAAACTCCTCCATACCATACTGCTTCATTCGAATCTTGAAAAGCTTGATTTTTTTCCACAAACGTCATGTAAGTGTACAAATTAGGAAGAAGACTTTCAGGAATATAAGTTAAAGATTCGCCAGGAGCTTGAAGAACTCCGCTTGTAAGTTCCTCATAAGGAATATTTAAATAATTATAATTTCCTCGTATCTTGACATAATTTCTTTCATGACCTGAAAAAGTAAAGTCTTTAGCGTTTCTTCGAGGAGTTGAAATACTAAATGGCATATCTATTTGTGATGTATTTCCTGCTTCTCCAGAAAAAACACCTAAACACCAGTCGGTCCACCAATTTTCATTATTAAGAGGGTTGTCAGGGGCTCCTGGCTTGTCTTCTTGAAGTTCCGATGGGGGCACTGTTACTTTGTATTGGACAAGCCATCGGTCATCAGTGTATCCGTTAGAGATAGGCAAGGAGGAAAAAGACACCTCCTCCATTCGAACGGTTTTCTTAAGGCTTTGGCTTTTAAAGTCTATAACTGCGCCATTAGAAGGCTTAGGTATGGTGACTTGCGGTACTTCGAGCAATGATAAAGGTTTAGAAACAAATCCGCTACCTAATCCATAATTTGTTGTCCACCCTGTCCAATAATTTTGTGTGTCGGCTCGCAGTCTATCAACAATATTTTCATTAGAAATTTCATCAGTGGCGAGATTTCTAACTGGAGTTATGTCTTCGTTCACAAATTTTGTATGATGTCCTTTACCGGCAGAAATTTTGGTTTTATCAAAGTAATCTGTTGGCAGAGTTGCGTTAAGAATTATTGCATCTTGCATCATAAGTTAAATCCCCCTCCAAGATTTTGGGGTCCTTTTTTACTAGGGCTGATGCCACCATTGGATTCAAGGTATTCAGAAGGTATGTCTTCGAGGGCTTTGGCTTGTTTCGCTAATATAGTAAAAGATTCTACAGTGCCGTTGGGACCTTTATAATCTGGATATTTTTTTACTTCACCACTTGCTAGGATAAAATATTCATCATAGATCGGCAAGTTAACTACACTATTTCTTTGAACTCCAAAGTCCTGATTAGAATAATATTTTAATCTGCACAACACGGGTCTTCCGCCGCCGTTATTCGCAGTATTAAGGGAGGTGTATGTTTGTGATGTTAAACGAGTCCAGATAGGTGATTGAACTCCCGAACTAAACCCTGATAGGTATTGTATTTCTACTAAATTAAAGTAATGCATAAAAATACCGAACGCTTTTGGTTTTATATTTAGGTTGGCTAAAGAACCGCCATTAAGTATAATCATATTCATTTTTAAAATATCTGTTATTATATCATTGGGTGCCAGCTTGGAATTAAAATATTCTCCAGTCTCTTCATCTTTTGTACTGCTCAACATTAATAGCTGTTTATATGGGTTAGGAAGATTTAAAAGATCTTCTTTCGCTAGGTATTTGCCTAAAGAGAGCGCGGCGAACTCAGGATCATTTCTAATGATTTCGAGAGACTTAAGAAATGAATTAAATTGATTGAAGAATGCGTTAGTCAAGGAACTTTCGTCTGCATCAGCCAAAAACAATAACGCCTCATTGTAATTTGGCTCATCAATCATCGCCGGGGTTAATATTGGTTCTTGGTTTTGTTCAACTTGAGGTTGTGTTTCTGGTGAATTAAAATCAGCAAAACTTAAATTCTGCATACCTATAGCAACTGAATCGTATAAAGCAACTCCTTCGGTAGCGGTAGTTTGGTATGCGCCGCCTTTTAAAGCCAGCAATCCAGTTAATAAGGTTTTTTGTCTTTTGTCCGTTGGGGTTAAATTTGTTAGTTGTTCAGGGCTTACTAAAGTCTGAGCGTTGCTGTCTCCTAAATATTCTTTAGCTATTTCTAAATAAATATTATTCAAATGATTGTAATTAATGACGTCAGCCGCTGCTGCATTGTTAGGAGGTAACAAAAGAGATACTCCGTTTTCCGGGGTTCTTACAACCGAAGGAGAAAGAAAAGCGTATCGTTGGTCCAGGAGAGGGCTTTTTATTTGCGATTCGATATCTTGGTAATTTATAGCTACATCGATAGATGCGTCAGGGTTAGTAAAATACTTTTTTGTTTCGCGAAGTGTTCTTTCTCGTAGATGGTCGTAAGATATTTGTCGTATTCCTACTTTTCTATTGGCACCCCCGTCTCTGCCTGGTTGATCAATAAAAGTTAGAAAATCATAACCTTTATTTCTGTTTGACGCATCAAAAATTTGTGGGAAAAAAACCTCGCTTCTTAAAAAGTTGTCTCTTTGTCCCGATTTAGTGCTAGAAGGGTTAAAAGTATTAGACCTAGAGTCATTATTAGAAGTGATACCAGTGCTAGAAAACACGCCAGAAACTTGATTAACAAAGTTCTCTACTAAGTTTATAACAAACTCCAGTCCATCTGGTGTACCTGTAGCAGGAGATGAGACGTTAACTAAGTTAGTTAAAAACTTTTCTCTTTTGTACCACAGCGACATGTTAAGCATAGAATATAATTCTTCAAAATGAGACAACAAGTGAGGGATGATTCCATAAAATTCTTGAGTTTGTTCTGTTTTGTATAATTTAGTATACACGTCTGAGATTAGGTTGTAATATTTAGGTTGTCTAGATACTTGATAAAATTGTTTTGCAAGTTTAAGATAAGAGGTTGTTTCTTTTAGCTTTTTATTTACTAATTTTTGTAACCTATCTTCGAAAGTATATTGTATTCCATATTGATAAAAACCTTTGTCAATGTCAGCTAAAGCGCTATCATATCCCGTAAAGAACAATTTAGAGTATAACTTAGAAGTATCAAGAGTGAGATTTTGATGTTGATATAATCTTCCGTTTTTTCCTTCCATGTTTAAAGTAGCTATTCTTTCAATAGGTAGGTTTTTGTCAAAAAGATCTGTATTGTCTATTCCTTTTACTCTCTTTCTAATAACTGATATTTCTTTAATAAATCCAGTTGAGAGGATAAAGTGTTTTTGTTGCTTGGTCAAGTTATACCATAGCTTTGCGTATGGAGAATATTTCATCAATATCATTTTTAAGCCCAAAGCGAAGCAGAAATTTACTCTATTTGCTGCGTCTCTTGTAAGCCACAAGTCTGATTGTATTGAACAGTCATCATAGTATTTTAATTTAGTAAATTGTTCCTTAGTCACTGTTTTTTGTGAGAAAAGTTTGTTGGCTTGAGAAAAGTCTATATCCGCTTTCTCAATCATCTTTTTTTGTCTCATGTCTTGGATTTTAGTATTGTAGACTTTCTTTTCTGTCAATATTAAATCTTGTCTATCTTGAGAGATGTCTTGACTCTTGGCTGTATTTAGACCTTTCAAAATTATTGGTTTTATATTTTTTATCTGGTCAGCTCGGAGATTGTTTAGTTGGGCTTGAGTTAGCAGGTCTTGCCCGTCCCCCGTCACTGGATACTTGTCGGAAGGGAAAGAGGGGTTGTAATACTCCACATGAGTGTCGCCTAACCATATTTTTTCATCCTTATCTACATAATAGGAAGATTGATCGATAGTTTCTCCATTTTTTATAACAAATTCAAAAATCTTTCTACCTGTAAGATGAGTATAAATACCTGGAATGTTCTCTAGATCTAACGGAGGATCGAAAGAATCTTCAAAAAACTTCTTATCCACATTAACCACGGCGAAATAAGCCAGGTGTTGAACATTTGGTTTTGATACTGTAAAGGTAGTGGAAAAAGTAATATTATAAACCCGCTGACCTAAGTCATTAGTAGTATATTCATAGGAGTTGAAGCGATTGGGGTCGTATTTTATTATTGTTGTCTGTCCCACAGTCTGAGTTTTGCCTGCTCCAGTAGAAGGAAATATCTCTCCTAAATTTATAGTCTGGAGCGAGGTTTTTCCAGGAATAGAGGTTAAACCATACCATGAGGAATCTCCTTTAGGGTCAGTTTGATTTAATAAAGCCGTAGATTCTGGATTGGTTGATTGTACTACTGTGAGATTAAGATACTTTTTTAATTTCTCTTCGTTAAACCAGTTGGAAAGCATCTTATTCTCAATCACATCTTTTACTACAAGATTTATTGTAACAATCAGCGTCTCGTTGGTTTTAGTTGGATCATTATTAGAGTATGTTGAAATGTCGGTTTTTTTGGTTTCTGCGCCGTAAAGACCAGAAAATACAGCTTCATAGGGGGTGACGCCTTGTTCAGCAACATTAGCATCATACTGTTCTTTCGTCGGTATATCAATGTGCGGGTTGTCGCCTCGGACAGTTGTAAACTTATTTCCGTAATCGAGCGTTACGCGACTGATGTAAACGCTAGGAACAAAATCCCCCATCAATGAAGCATTGTCTACAGGTAAACTCATTCGCAGGCATCTCCTAGTTTGTCATCTTCATAAATATTCCCATAGGTCTCTTTTTCAACCTCATCTTGACATTTAAATATTTGTTTAACGTAAAGAGACTTTTTGTCGTCTTCATGGACTAATCCACACAACAAACTTACAGGAATGCCTTCATCGGTTTGAATATCAAAATAATACTCAACAAAATTAGAATTAGTTTCGGGTGTTATCCCCTGTTCTTCCATCATTTCTATCCCTTCTGGATCAGAAGGAAAAAATCTTAAAGGTATTAGTTTGGTTGTTTTTTGATCATCTTGTTTACCCGTGGATTCTAAATCTCCGATAATGGTTTCTTCCATGAAAACTTCGATTTCAAAGTTTTCATTTAAAAAATCAGTGTTCTTTTCATCTATGCCTAATAACATAAAATCTTGTTTTAAAATTACTCCAGAACCGTCTTCGAATTCTAAAGGTTCTGCTTCGAGTAATATTTGATCATCTAAAAGTGTGGGATCTCCTGGTACTTCATCTGGTTCAATGTTAATCCCACCTAGATTATTAGTCATATAAGTTTTAAATGTGATTGTTGAGTCGAGTTGAGGTATTTTAATATATGGAGTGGCTGAACCTGTAATCATACCGCTAGATCCTGATAAGCTTTCGTTATAAAATTTGACTTCCCAAGCTGCGTTGTATTCATTATTAAGTTGAGTTGTTCCAACGGCAGAAGCTAAAGCAAAGTATTTATTCTCTATGTCTTGAAGCTTTTCTTTTATCTGTTTATCGCTGAACTGTTCTTCATTCTTGATGATTTCTTTCATCTCATGAAATTGAGTTTCTATACCAATAAAGTTGTGTTGAACTTTAATGCGTGGTGTCTCATTTTTAATGCGTGTTTCGGTATCATTTTGTTGTTCCGAAAAACCGGCAAACTCCGAGTTATAAACAATATCTTTATCAAAAAAAGCATAGTATAGCGGTGAGAACTCTCCAGACGCAAGCAGTCTTTTGCCATATTGAGTTAACTTAAGGTCTAATACTTCTTCTTTTTGATTGAAAAATTCCATTATTATCCTGTTTGTATTTCATCGTCGCCGCTAAAAGGTATATCTGTTATATTTGGACCAGATTCCGAGGGGGCGGCTTCTTGGGTTGTCGGTGGTGGCTTAGGCTTAAACATTGCCCCTACTTCTAATTTTGCTAATTCTACCAATGAAAAATAATCATATGGCCAATTATAATTATATTCCGGTGCTTTTTCTTCGTTGCCGAAGTTGAATTTAAATTTAGAATCGTCTGTAGAATCTGCCGTGGTTGCAAAATAACTCTTCTCTGCCTTCCGTTTAATCTTGAACACCATCCAACGAGTAAAATCTGGTAACGGCTTAGAACTGTTAAAGAATTCCTTCGATAATGGGTCGGTGGAGTGGCTTATCACGGCTTCTTGCATCTCTGCTTTGCGAGAAATTCCCGGCATCAGCCCTTGCCAAATATCTGTCAAGTCTTGTTGATCAAGAGAATGCTCAAACTCGAAAATGTACATTACAAAAGGACTGAGTTCTTTAAATGTTAAGAAATCATAACGAGGTGGTAAGTAATATTTCTGCATTTTATTTACCATATCGGTGATTGAGCGACTCTTAACTTCATCTAAAGACTTGCCTTCCTGGCTTTCTTTTACTGCTTTCTTAAACCAATTTTTGTTTATTTTAAAGAATTTCTTGGTTGTATCTGGGTATCCAATCATTGTAGGAAGATCAGATTTTTTACCAGACATGTCTTTAGAGTAAATGAACGGAATCGCCACAATAGCTTCAGAAATTGTCTTTTGGGCAGCAGGTGTTCCAAGTTTTTTGCTAGAAACATTGAACCCGCAGAGGTCGATAAGAGATCCTGTGAGTGTAGGGTCGACACCGCTACTTCGTTGCGGGAAAGTCTCTCTTATTTCAAGCCAGACGCCCGTCGAGCCGGAAGGAGTTTCCCCGTATCCGCCCCAAAGACCTCTGCCAGTAGATGCGCTATGATAGCTAGTCGAAGCACTAAAGTTTAGCGCAGGGCATTCAAACTTGGTTCCGATAGACCAGGCAGAAAATCCAAATGAATCGTCGTCCTCTAAGGAAATAGGAACATAATTACCATCAGGTCCAATATCAGTGGCTGAATATGACACTTTTTTGTATCTTGACTTTCCGAAAACATTAAGTGATGAAGTAAGAGTCATTTTATTTCGAGATGCCCAGTCTCCCACACCACTATTGTCAGGAACTCCTACATATCCCAAATAAGGCGAAGAACCTGAAAAAGAAGAAGACGCCTCGGCAAAAGAAAAAACATCTTCCAATGTGGGAGCGCCTCCAACTGAAGAAGTAAATTGTACAGTCATAATAGAATCTTCATAAAAATAAGGAGGTGTGTAGGGTGCATATGCAGGGTCTTGAGTCGGAGATCTGCCTAGCGCCAGAGAGCCAGAAGATGCTACAGGTGGTCCATAATAGGCTCCTTTAGTATGAGCCCAGTCGTAATCACCGCCGCCGGCAAGATATTGTCCTTCGGAAAGCACCATGTCTGAAGATCGGCGAAGAACTATGTCCATAAAATATCGTTTATCTTTTACAGCCGCTTTCCATTCAGTTTGCGGCTTGGAAACAATAGAGGTTAAATTTTGATTTTTTAAGAAAAAACGAGGGATTTCACCAAAAAAATTATTTGCTGCGAGCGTGTATAAACTATTTCCTTTTCCTGTTAATCCGAAGCTAAACATATTAGTAATTGTTCCACCGTTAGTAGGTTCATCGAAATTAATAGTTTTTTCAGCCCAGGTTCCTGCTTCTAGTTCCGCCTGTCTAATAATAGGAATATATACTTCTGGTTGTATTATAGTTTCAAAAGGCAGTCTATAGTTTGGTTGCGTTACCCAATAAAATAAATTGGAAAAAGTTCCATCTGAACCGCCTTTAACTACTGTAGTGCTTCCTGTGAATACAGGATAATCAATTGCGACGGCGGATTTTAATGAATTGAATAATATTCCAGGAGATGCGAGCGGTCTTAAGAAAGCGTTCAAAAACTGATTGTGGTGTAATGTTGTAGAATAAGTAGAAGAGCCTGTTAACATATCTCCATAAGATTGAGAAAGAAGAGATCCTAATTGCAAAGCGCGTTGATGAGGATAAAAACCTCTATATGGTAGAAGTTTTTTAATACCCTTTACTTTAAATGTATAGGCTCCCACAATACCTGTATCTTGATGATCGTGCTTAATCATCTGAAAATATTTAAGAAAATCAGAATGAGAATATTCTACAAAGAAGTTTTCATTATATCCTGTCGATCGATTAACAGACGAAGTTATTTCACTCGCTTCGCCCATAAAATTCGGCGTTGTTAAAGCACTAGAAGTGATATTGGCACCGGGCAGCGACAAAAAAGCATCATTTCGCGCTAGAAAATTTCCGTCTTTTTGTTTAACATAAAAAGACATATGATCAGAAATTTTAAACTCAGGAAGAATAGAATAATCTTTTCCTGATCCTCTAATGTCTTCAGCAAAATCTCGATAAGAGTTAAAAAATGGTTTTTTGCCGGAAATCAAATTAGTTGCATAAAATGGAATACCATAGAGATATGTATCAACAGGGGTTACTGCTACATTTGTAGGATATCTATATAAAGTAATTGATCCTGTATTGTTAATCCTAGTGAAAGGGCTCGATGAACCATAGCTAAGAGGGGTTAAAAGTTGCCCAACGCCTGTCTGGCGACGTAAATTAGCGTCTGTTTGATTGGGATTAGTCCCTCCAGTATCTAACTCCCAAATACTTTGTTGATAGGCGGTGTAATAACCTACCGAATTATAAGAGAGTTCATTGAGTCTTATGTTCCTATCCGATATGTTATTTTTCCAAAACATTCTATAGTCTGCTTTTCTAAGCGCTTCAGATCCTGATACTTCGTCATACTCTGTTCTTTGTCTAGTTTTGGCTAGAAAAGTGTTTTGTTGAGTTGGAAAAACATTCTCTTCATATACCATGTTGACCCATTTCTTGTAAGGAACTGTGAGACCATATGGGTTGGCGCTTTTTACGTCCTGTGATTGTCCTGCTAGATCGAAAGTAAAAGCCTTATCAATGTAGATTTGTTTTAAATCTTCATAAATTGTCGCAAAATTAGGTTTAATATCATCAGGAAAGACTAAAAACCTATTAAGCTTATCACTTGTGTAGTGACCTTTGAGGTTTCCATAAGAGTGGTTAAGTTTAAGGTTTACCGTCTTTCCACCTTGGGTAACAACAAATGAGTGTCTAAACGGCTTATTTTTAATCGAGACACATGATTCAGTAAGATTGAAAGCAATCACATCAGCGCTTATTTTTTCGCTAGTATACGTGTTTGCATATAAAGAGCTTTCATAAGTTTTATTGGTTGCTGTTTTTTGAGCAAAAGAAAAAATGTTGTTTTTTCTGTGGAATCGGTTGATAGGGTGGTTTCCTACTCGGACTTGTTTCCATGTTGGCCAACCGTAAGGACCTTGGCGATGGAGGATAAGACTGTTAAAAGCTTCTGCACCGGAAAGATAAGAAAAGGTGGCGGCGTGGGTGACAAGGGCTGAGTTTATATAGCTCTCTTCGCCTGCGAATTGCTTTACAAGCCGCGTTCCTGTAGGATAGCCAAGAAAATTAGTGGAAGATTCAACAGGCTCTTGAATGTTGATATTCATCCCAGCAAAGTCCGTAGGGACAAACCCGGTAGAAGATATAACTGAAGTTCCCCATGCCCTATTCCCAGAAATAAGATAGCTTCCAAATTGGCTAGCACTTAAAAATATTAAATTCTCGTCGTTCATATTATTCTTAATTAGTTGTTTTCATTAAATTACTGACTGTATAATAGAGCCTGAAATCCAAGAGTATCCTGCACTTGTTTGAGGTATTTGGTGAGAGATGAAGCCATTATCATAGTAAGATGCCGTAGAAAATGATTGATAAGAAGGTTGTTGTACTTCATTCCAAGGGACATCGTTAGACTGGCTCATCTCAATTCTCAACCCTGTATTCCTTTGCACTTGGTGGAAAGATGCGGTAGGAACTCCGTAAACTCCATCGTATCCTCCCCATATACTATGATGTTTTTCCCAAAGATTTAAGGCATTTCTGACCGTAGAGTTCCTATAGTTGAGACAGTTATACACAGAGTATGTTTCTGAGGCTGTGTCTAGGAAGCCTCGACTAAGAGTTTCTGGACCTCCTGGAGCTGAAAATCTTTCAGCAATAACGGTTCTATTTTTAGAACCATCTTGAAGAGTGTCTCTATTAGCTAAAGCGAAGTCCATTGTTCCAGATACAAATGCCGATTTAGAAGTAGAAGTAGCTACGGAGCCTGTATTTTGAACAAACCAAATGTTATTGACCGAACGACCTGAGATGTTTACCACTTCATAGTTATATGAGTAGTTGCCAATAATTGTAGGCGATGAGCCAGTCATCTTAATGTTGCGGATATTAAGCGGGCGCTTGGCTACTTCGTCACGATAGTAAACGCCGCGAGCTTTGTAAGGGTCATCCCAAGAAGGATCTAATAGCTTATAGATAGACCCTCCAGAAGTTCCAGAAACTTCGATCATATCAATAGCTATATCAGATAAGTATGTGATACCGCCTTCATACAAAAATCTAAGATAAAACTCAGTTCCTGTGTAAGGCGAAAGATCAATTTGCGCTTTAATATAGGGATCGCCAGTAGAAGCTTGTTGCTCGCCAGCGACAAAGGTGTTAGTAGTTGTAGGGGCGCTTGCAAAGTTCCAGACCACCGGCAAAGCACTTACTCCAGCGGCGAAAGTAGGATCGGCAGAGTGTTGAACCTGTAGATTACCTACATTCATGCCATGCATGTGATAATAAAACGAAGCACTAAAATCTTGAGTTCCAACGTCGTTTGCATCGATAACCGGAGTGACTAGTCCAAACTTACTTCCAGGGTGGTTGGGGGTAGAAGTTTCTGCATATGCATAATAATCTCCGATAGCAGCCGCAGTTGGTCCTGTTCCCATAGAAGGAGTAGGACCAGAATGCGTCAGAATCCACCCAGAAGGTCCTGTAGCGGTGCTTCCGACATTCGTCCAGCCTATGGGGTCGGTTGCAGAGAAAGATTCGCTCAAGAGGCTTGTAGAAGCGCCTGGAGCGACAGGAGATGTTAGAACCCACCCTTCTGCTCGGGTGTATGGAGTATCGAGAGGTCTGCTGATACCCGTTGCTGTAGAACCAACCATGTAATTTAAGCCTGCATGGCGGTATTGTAAGCCTCCGACATATTTTTCTGTAAAGGGACCTTGGAGGGGTCTTTGAATATTTTGACCAACAACGTCACGATGCATACCTTCGAAAGAAGCGCTATTAGCATCTTGTAAACTTCCAAGATATCCTGTATCCAAAGAAGAAGAGAAGATAGTGAAAGGAAGAAGCAAGCTTGCTTTACCATCGCTATAATCATTCGCTCGTGGTGGCTCTCCATTGTCGTAGGTGATGGCACTTACTTTCAAGGGTCTTTTATGTAGTTCTGGTGGTGTTAAGTCCTCATCACAATTTTTCTGTATCTTTTTAGAGGAAAAAGGAATCTTAATATAATTCTTTGAGTCATTAAACGCAATCGCTTGGCGGTGAAAACCAAACAAGTTAGCAGACTTTTGATTAGAGCCGCCTTGTAGGTCATTAGATTGTTTAACTCCAAAACGATACATTTTACCGAGCTTTCGTGTAGCATATGTTGAACCTGAAACTTCGGTATTTACAACTGTTTTTATTGTTTCTCGTTGGGCATCTACAGTTGCATCGCCAGAGGTTATTACTGAACCTCCTCGCTCTGCTAGTTCGTGCCAATAGGTGCAGTTTGTTGCTTGTTTGGCAGGTATAGGAGCGTGACCGAATTTCCAGTTATAAAGCATCTCGTTGATGCCTTGAACCGTAGTAATAGGATCCGGCTGTTTGCTTTCCATCGAGGGATATTTGTGTTCATATTTTGGACGTTCTAATACATGGCTTTCTACCATGTTAAGGACAGAGTCGGACACATTAGAAGAAGCCGGGATTAATTCTTCAAGCATCTTCTGAATGAAATTGTCTACATGCTTAAAGTAATTTAAATATTTCTCTACATCTGGTGAGTTTTCTACGCGCTCGAAAAATAATTGGCGAAGTTTTGCTATATTTTTATATTCTTGACGATATTTGTTAACTGGCTCTCCCACTAAATTATTGAAATCAATAATTGCGGAGAAAGCATTAATTATTTCTTCCGATATAACTCGATAAAGACTATTTTCGATAGAAAAGAAATAATCTACTGGTCTGCTGTCGAGCGTGAAAATCTTGTCCGAATCTTCGCCAATAGAAATCATGTCTGAACTGATAAATTCTTCTGGTAATCTGTTTCGTGTGGTGAAAATAAAATCAGGTATGGCTATTTTCTTTTCGAGTGGCGCTACTTTATCAACTCGTGCAGTGTACAGTTGCTGGGTGATATTACCGACCCATCCATATCGACTGGCAAGCGTGGTCGATCCAGAGGCGAAATCATCAACAAAAATTTGTCCGCTGGCGTCGGCGGACGAAGAAATATTTTGAAAATCCCAATTTAATGCTAAAGATTCCAGAGCGGGGACTTCCACTTGGTCTAGACTTGTATGTCCCATCCCCATGTCTTCTAAAGGTCTTTTCGGTCCATACGAAAACATTCCTATTGCATGTTCCTGGATGGTTTCATTACTTATATTATCCATCCAGAAACGCAAATAAGAAATTTTAGCGTCTGTTGGTTTTAATAGTGTGCCATTAAAGTTAGTTCTTTCTGCACCTGCATAAACTCTCTTGGAGGAACTAAGGAAACTTTGTCCATGTGCCGTAGCCATAGAAGAAGTAAGAAGAAATTCATTTTCTATATTTCCTAATCTTTGATTTACACCATAAAACTCTACTTTATATCCTAGTGCGCCTCCGTCATATACCAAATCACCAAAAGCAGACGATGGGCGAACTCTGACCGCAAAATTCCATTTTTCATTATCATAGATATCTTGGTAAACACTAGTCGTCAGTTCCGAAATCAAAGAACCAGTTAATACAAAATAACTATCTTTAGAGTCTATAGAATTACGAACCGCGAATACCTGGAAGGCGGCGTCGTCATTACCATCCCAAGTCAAAACATTCTCTGCGAGTGCGACATTAACTGTGTGTTGTCCAAAGAGAGAACAGGTAAGAGCAGGATAAGAATAGTACCCTTCCACCATTTGAGGTGTCTTGGTAGGGAAAACTACTTCACACTCAACAGTATTAGGAACAGTTAATCCATTTGGTTGAGAGCCGGAAATAATTGAAGTGGTTCCAGAACCTGATTGATAATTATATATCGTACCTCCTACCCTATCCGCATCATTAAAATCTACAAGAGTTTTTCTTATCGTTTTTTGTTTTACATTTTTTCTAAATTCGTAATCGGTTTCTTTACCATAAACATTTATGTTAATAACATCTTCATTGGCACCATAAGCTCGAATCAAGTTAGTTATAGATTTTTCGGTTCCTTTGGATTTAAAAATATAAAGTAAGTTATTATATATGTTCTGATAAATAAGGTTCTTTGTATCGTAGATCTTATCTTCGAATTTTATTTTTTCATCCCGAGAAGAGAACTGTTCGATTACCGAAGTATCTACGAAAAGGTCAGGCATTTCTAAACCATGAGAAGAAAGCAATTGTGAAGAAAAAGGATATGGTTTAAAGCTACCAGTTAAAACACTTCCAGAAGGATAGGAAATATTTTTTAATTTCGGCAGGTTGTTGATCTGGTTGTATACTTGATCCAGATAGCTGGACATAATTTGAGTTAATTTCTTTAATTCTTGTCCAGAGTGTTCATCTTCTTCAGTAATCCATGAAGGAATGCTTTTATACATCGAACTAATGTTTAAAATATCGTGCTCTTCGCCAATGGACTTCTTAGCCGCCAATAGGCTGATAACTTCGGGATGTCCAGAATAAATAATAGGATCCTGGAACTCGAATGTAGTAGCTTTAGACAGCACCATTGCTGATCCGGTAGATCTAGAAGCAGAATCGTAACCTGTCCAAGCGCCGTTACTTAAACGCCCTGAGAAGTCTAATACAACGCTATCGAGACTGCTTACTCCTACAATACCTTCATTAAATTTATAATACACTCCCAAGTCAGTGTTTGCGTCGTCAGTGTTTGAGCCGCCTCCTACTTGAGAAATATAATACCTACCGATGTCACGGGAGGTTCTTGTGGTTTTCCAATAGCGGAAATCGTCCAACGAGCCAGAAAGCTTACCGGAGCCGGTCGCTGGAGTGGGGGATACAGATCCTACAAAGGGAGAAGTTGTAAGAGCACCGATATTAGCGCTAATTGCGCCTGTAACATGGTTTATTCCTGATCCTGTTAAAACAGTTTCAGAATAAGCTCCATTGTGATAAAACCCTACAGATACTGTTGAACCAGTGTTTTGAAGAGTAAATGCGTAGTGTTCCCAGTCTTTAGTAATAATAGTAGCAGGAGTCACACTGGAACCTACAGGAGCGTCATGAAAGCCTGCGGTGCCTGACATGGCTGTTACGTGGAATGCTGCGCCGGCAGAAGTCGCATCTAATTCAATTCTTAATCTTCCATAATCATGTTCATTGAAATGCTTACCATTCCATAGGTCAAAAATTACTTCTTTATCAGTTTTATTTGTATCAAAAGCATCTTTTTTAAGCCAAAATTCTACTGTTACACCACCCGAAAGAGCAAATTTTAAGTTTTCTTCTCGGTCTTTTGAAGAATCCCAAATGTTTTGTTTATGAGGACCACTCTTGAACGCAATATATTCTAAAGAATCGGATAGACCGTAGCCATCGGGTTTGGCATCGGTTAAAGTCCCCCAACCATCGGCAGATAAAAGAGCAAAGCCATTAGTTCGAGGATATTCTTTATCAAATAAGAATTTTTCAAAGTAAGGGGCGTTAACATACCACTCTTCTTTTTCTTTTAAAGATCCATCATAAGGATAATATTTATATATCGATTCAATCCCTACTTTATAATATTCTTCTGCTGACCCGAAACGAGCAAAGTTTTCAGGTTTCGAATAATCTACATGAGGTACAAATAACTCTTGATTCTTTTGTACTTCACGAGCATAGGGGACTGATTCTACTTGACTGCTTATAGTTGCTTCACTCGGAAGAGAAGCTGTAGTCGTAGTGCCTATCCGATTAATATCATTAAATAAATCTTTTATCGCCACTATTAGTCCTCCACTCTAAACTTGAAGGTCTCCGGTTGCTCTTTATAAACTCCATTTAAATAATAAGCGAATCTTATATCATACATATACCCTGTTTCAAGTAGCGTCATGTCGAGATTAAAATAGTTTCCACTAACATCAAAAGATAGTTTAGTTTGTTGTTCGCTTCCGGTGCCATAAGAAATAACTTCTAAATCGTCAACAGTGCGAATAATCCTATAATAAGATTCATTTATGATGTCTGTTTCGATAGTAGAATTTGCAACAGTATAGATCGTTGGAGACCAATCTTTTTTTCTAGTAAAAACACGCAATTTCGGCTCTTCTTGACGAGTGTAGGAGGGTTTTAAGTTTGTGATTTTTGTAACATATTGCGTAGTGGGGTTAATGTTGGAAGAATCCAGGACTTTAGGGATAATATTCCCCGTATGGAATTGAGTGGTTGCAGTAGTAGCTAATCCATTTGTATGACTTCCGGTGAACCAAACATCGAACAAGTCTGTTAAAGCCGTGGTGCCCGTAAGAGCAAAAGAAGCTGTGTAAATTCCTGTAGAAATTATTCCTCCTGTTGCTACTGTCAAGCAAGAAGCTCGGACCCGTCCATCGTTATCCGGAGATAAGTCCAAGGCTGCGCCCGAGGGCTCGGCATTTGTCAAAGATCCGGAAAACAAACTTACATAAACATATTTATCAGCGCCGAGATAGGGTATATCTTGTAGCTGACCTCTAACATAATTGTAAAGATATAAAGTATTAATGTTATCAGAAGCGGCGGCGAGCGAACTAGAAAAATAAAAGTTTCCTCTATCGTCAGATTCAGAGTTATCCCAGCGAGCCTCAATTGTAGGACGCTTAAAGAAGTACTCGCTGCTGCGAGCAAAAAACTTCTTGTCGTAATAAGACTTAGATGCACTTTCTTCAGTAGGTGTAAGAGCTAAGAGAAACCCATAATTGTTAAAACCGCCTCCTGCTGCTCCTTTAATCCATGATTCAACATAAGGAGTAATATTGATAGAAATATCTTCAGGTCCATCTTCGAAATAAGCACTGGCGTCCCATTGAGTTATGGTTCCTGTGTTCTGGAACGATGCGCCAGCGGTGGTCCAAGCAGTTCCTAGAACTCTGTCTTCCCAGTTCGATGCTCCAAGATCTTTATAAGATTCCATATCTAAACCAGCACCTTCTTCCCAGGCGTGATCAATGGCGTATAAATTAATTGTAAAATCTCTTGGAAGAGTGTTTGGGGTAACGGCGTTGTACATGTTGAGGTGAAAAGTAACGTTTCCTGAAGCTGGAATTAAGTTTGCAGTACGGTCTGCTTTAATACTAGTTGTTCCGGTGACAGGGAATTCTATTAAAATTCTAGAGAGTTCTTTGGTAAATCCTGTAGAGCCCGAGATCTGTCCATATATAGAGAATACCTCCAAACTATCTGAGAATCCCATGTTGGAGCCAGTAGCGGTGCCGCTCAAATTAGCTTTATAAGCATTGGAAATAGTATTATCTTTAGATGCAAAATATTTTTTAATCGCCATTAAACTACCGTTCCTTTTAAATCATTATCAATGAACTTGATTTCCCATATTGCATTATGCGGAACATTAATAAAACGTCCGTCAGGAGAAATATAATTATTTATATCAATGGTATAATCAGAATATAAAGTCCCAGTCTGTGTAAAAATTTCTACGTCTACTGCATCAATCACACCTGGTGTGTCATTAATAACATTATACACATCGGTAATAAAAAATGACTCTCCAATTTGAGGATGGGCGGAAAATTTGTTCTCCAAGGCAAAGTTAATATCTTGTAGAAGGTCGTTTTTATTTTTGTCTCTTTCCCCGAGAGCCTTGTATCTAATTCCTAAATTAATAATATTTGTATCGATGATGTCTAGTGTGTCATTGATCATCTTATACTGATTAATCCAGTTTTTTAAATTTACTTTTATTTTTCGGGGGGTTGCCATTAAAGTCTTGTCAAGTCCGGTTGAAATAACATATAAATTTAAATTTCTTTTAAATGAGTTTTTGTCTTGTTCTACTGCACTTCGTGTCACCGCGCCGAACTTAGCAGGCATTTGACTAACAATAGAGTTGTAGTCACGCTTTGTAACGGCTCGATTTTGTGATGAAAAAGCATTTTTTGCGCGAATTTTAATCTCATCGGCATCTGGAAAATCAACGCTTCCAACTACAGGCTCTTCGTTAGTTACTTCAATGCTATGTTTTACAGTATTTAGGACTCCTTCTGATAGTGAGGCGACATTATCAAAAGAGTAATTAGCAGAAGTCACTTGGTTCATAGTCCCTACACCAACATTAATATTGTCGGTTAGATTAGTCCTATAAATAACTCGTATCGTGGTATCTTCTGGAGCGATGCCTAAACTGCTATTCTCAACTAAAATTGTAGGATCAAACGATGTGTCTGAAATATAGCTTTTTCCATGCATTTTTAATGCTACTTTATTAGGGTCTAGTTTATCATCATTAGCTATTAGTGCATCAGTAGAAGCCCCTTGTCCAAACTGCAAAAATATCCCTTCAGTGTCTCTATCTACGGTGAAACGTCGAGGAACTGTGACGGGTTTTAAAATTTTAGGAACAAAAACTCTGTCAGCTACATCAGTGTTCGGAATATCTTGATAAATAATATTTTGTGCCAAGTGAGGAACTTCATAATATTCATTGCCCGACGAGTCCGTAACAGATAAAATCTCTGCAAGACTCGGAACTTCTAATTCAAAACGTGGGAATGGAGAAAAATCTCCTACCGAAAATTCAACGTACCCTATATCTCCAGAGATTATTTCTCCATAAGCCTTTATAGCATAGTGAGTAGGGTTTCCAGTATCTGAATCTACATCGGATACAAGTATTTGATTTTCAGAATTTTTAAAGTCTACAGAATCCGTTAAAATGTAAGTTGTGCCGTCTTCTGCTCTCAACCTAGAGTTCCTTTTTAACACAGGGATATAGCTTTCATCAGGACCAAGACCCGAAGAATTAGCTGGAACTTTTATAAAAAAAGCGGCGGTGCCATACGCCGTGACATCACCAGTATATTCATACCCTAGTTGTTTTGCTAGGCGGATAATGTTTCCATACTCACTTGCTGTATCTAAAAAAGATTCTGAAGCTTGATAGTCTAAATAAAATGACAACATATCTCCAACATATGAAACCATATCGACCATCAAAGCGCCAAAAGAAGCTTCATTAAAGTCATTAGAAGTATTTGGATAATATTTCTTTGCGTAGTTGATTAAAGAGTTTTTAATTGAAGTAAAATCTCTAGATGTATAGTTGATAGGAGGAGTAATTTTTTTTGCCATAATAATAGTTCCAAATTTTTCTTATTAAATTTATCCAGGTATAGTAACGTTTCCTCTAACGTTTAAAAAAGGAATACTGTACGTCACTGTTACGTTTAGTTGATGAGCTTCGTTGTCTCCATCGCTTTTTGGGGCTGTTGCGCAGAAAACATCTTTAATTTCAATATAATTCATGTAAAAGCGCACTTGATCAAATATCCTATCTCTTATTTCATCGATAACAGATTCTGCTTCCGTTTCAAATAAATATTGTCGCATACCTACTCCAAAATCAGGTAACATTACGCGCTCGCCGGGTGAAGTCAATAGCAAATTTTTTAAATTTTGCCGTGTATTGACTTCAAATAATGTTATCATATCATAATGATTGATTTTAGATGATAATGGTAATTTCGGGGAATATCCTGTTGCCATACTGTTTGTGCCCTTTGTGTAGGTAATTAGATTATATTTTTATTATTTATCAATACAATTTTTTAAGTCGTTTTCTTCTTGAGTGGCTTCCTGACTTGTAGGGGTTTCTTGGTATAAACTATCGAAGCCTCCAGTCGCTGTTAGAGCTAAGTATGCCATACCAGCAGGCGTTAAAGGCGCTGTAGGGTCACCAATAGGGAAAGGAACTGGAGGAAACGGTCTTACGCCGAGCATAACGATAGGCAAAAGCATTCCTTGATTTGCGGCAGTTTTTGCAGCATCTGAAAGTCCGGTACTACCTTGTTGGGATTGATCTTGTTCACCGCTTGACAAGACATCGTTAATTTTCCCTATCCCATCTTCGGCTACTTTGGCAGCGGTAATAATGGCTTTTTGAATTTGCTTGCCACGAATCACAGCGGGATCTGTTTTTTCTACAAAATGTTTTAAGATTATTAAGCCGGTTTTTTTTGCGAAGGCGGCGGCGTATCCTACGCTTCCTGGAGAATATCCTTCTTCTTTCGATGGGTTGCCTGTTGGATTGGACATGCCGACCAGGTTATTCTTCATAATGGAAGACTGGTCTTCTCCATTAGTATCGTCGCCAATTCGGGTGGTTTTAAAAACATTGTTAAATATATCTTTAATATTGATCTTTGTTCCTGAGAATATCCCTAATGATTGTCGTTTATAAAATTCTTCTATCACGTGAAGAGAAGAAAAAATACCTAATGCGTTCGTGAGGTCGCTATACATAAATATTTCAGAGAATAACTGTTTAAACCTGGGTGTATTCATCATTTTATTTTTTAATTCTTGTAGAGGAAAGCTACTGATTATTTTATCACTAGTGAGAGGTACTCCAGAGAATGTTTTTGTTCGCGAATCGTTTCTAGCTTCCGCTAGGGAAGTTGGCTCTTCTTTTTCGACTCCTGGGAAGTATTTATCAACATCATCTTCAATTTCAATTAAAGGAATCATATTAACCGTAATTTTATCGTACTTGCTAGGCTTAACAAAGTCTCCCGTTCCCCAAAGCTGACCAGGAACACCATTTCGACGGCGGCGGTAAGTTTCAACTCTTAATGCTTTGTTGGAATAATTATGAGGGTCAGATGCTTCGCCTGTTATCTTATTCAATCGTGCTTTAATTTCTTGGTTAAGATTTGGGTTGTCCATTATTATCGGTGATATAACCCCTGGTACTTCTATATCTTCTGGATATACATAGCATAGACGAATACCATATTTTAAAGGCTCAAAATACTTGGTATGTGGTCCGTGAATACTAAATTTATCTTGATAATACTTAGCTGAAGTTTGGGCTTCCTCGGCTGCGGCTATCGAACTTTGAAAAAATTCACTCATATCAAAAGGAAATTTTCCTTCTAGTAATAAATCCATATCTTGTTGTTTGTCTTTTATTTTATTTTCTATTTTTTCAAAGTTATCTAGCTGTTTTGCTAGGTCAAAAGATCTTAACATGTCCAAGCGCGTTGTCAACTCTTCCCTTTCGTTCTGGTTATCAAGTTTATCGGCTTCGCCTAAATAAACTTTACCTACGTCAGTGCGTATGAACCCTTTCTCGAATATGCCTTGTAGAAAGTCAATTTTGTTCGTCAAGGCAACCATAAAGTAATCTTTTATCTCAATGATCATTGTTTTTAGATCTTCTACAAGATTAGTATATGCGTTGCGCATATGACCTTTTATATCTCCAGCATATTCTAGATTGCTTAGGAAATCCGACAAATCTTTTTCCGAGAGCGTGCGTAAGTAAGTTTGAATAGCCTCTTCATACCCGTGAACTTCGTACCCCCCTATATTTTCCAAAGTCGTGCCGTATTCTTCAGCAAATTGTTTTAATTCCACGTTTGTGTTCAATAGTTCATCTTGGGAACCGAACATCCCATATTGCTCTAACAAAAGATCTACTTTATGTCCAAGGAGCTTTTCTTTCAATCCGGCAACCCAGTCAAATAAAAACGAATCGGCGCTGAAGACTTGGATTGAACCCTTTTGAGAAGGATCGATAAAAGAAAAAGGAGTTTTATATTTTTGTATATATTTTTTTATGTCGCCGTCAAGGATAGTTTCTAAAGCATTCCATTCTTTATAATAATCTTCAAGATTAGATTCGTAAGTTTGTATTGCGGTAAATTTATCGGTTAAAGTGTTGTACTTTTCTAATGACGAGTCTATCTTATCGGTGTACGGACCATTAATGTTTTCCTTTATATACTCCTGCATTTCTTCAAAAGCGTCAAGTTGAACTAAACCAAGATAGTTTGGATGTCTATACAAAAATTCTTGGTTTTCTATCGATGTTGTAAACGCATTAATTTGGGAAATATAAGCTGTGTATTCTGGGAGTGTTTTTAAAAAATCTTTTCCTGAGCCTTCAAATTTTCCCATCATAATGTCGAAAATATCTTCGGTGGATTTGAGCGCGATTTGCTCCACGTTGCCAATGACGGCGCTCCCTGGATCCGTAAAGTACTCTGAATATTGCAGAGAATTTGCTTTATTAGCCTTTTTTATTTCCTCGATAAATTGAGAAGTTGGTTCGGCGCTTTTTTGCAAAAATTCGTTGAGAAGCTTAGATAATGCGGATCCTTGATCTCCACTAGTAGAAATCCACTCGAAGTCACCAGTAAAAGGATCATAAGATGGGATTGAGAGCTTTTCTTTACGCTGGATGAGGAACTCGCTTAAATTCTCGTTTTCGACCGATGGAGCGTAGTTAACTCTTATATATTTTTCTAAAACAAAGCCGCCGTCCGTGCGAATATGGTCATTAAGTGGCATTACAAACCGATAGTCTAAACATCTCGAAGAGGCAGCAACATCAATATTAGGAATTAGATCTAATACTTCGTTAACTTCTAGTTTTTGATTTGGAGAGACTGCGTGAAGAGATTTTTGGTAAGATCCATATATTTCTTCCAGTTGTTCTAAAAGCATAAAATTAACTATTTCTTCAAGGTTTTCGCTGGAAATAGTTTTGGGCATAGGGTTCATTGCTGCGGCTTCTTCGTCGGCGTCTACTCCATGTCTAATTTGTGCATATTGACTGAGATAAGTGGAAAAATTGTTTTTAAAAGATTGTCCAAGGGTTTCCATGGTAGAAAAAATAACTTTTTGAATAATTTTAAAATTGTTTTTATCTTTTATTAATGTCTCACAACTCACTTCCCCGTATATAAAAATGCCAGAAATCAAAAACTCCAGCACAATTGTTTTAAAGAAAATTTCTGTTAATTCCATGGAGAGAGCATTTTCCATTGCAGTTCGGTCAAAGATCTTCCCACGTTGTTCTCTTTCAAGAATAGAGAAATATAATTCCTTGTCTCTTACTCTATCCAGAATGTCATCCATTAATAAAATTTGTGGAATCAGTTCATCTTCTTCAGTCTGAAGCTTGTTTCCTTCTTCAGTTTCCACTTGATCGCAAAGAAGTGGCGCTTCTCGCGTATCCCCGGCAGTTGGAGAAAATTTTAATTTTTGAAGGTTAACAACATCGAAAAATGAAGAATCTCCTGCTTTTAAAGCTATGTTGTTGCATAGACCCTGATTGGCAAAACTAAACATATGATCTTTAACATCTTGAATAACCGCCTCTAGATTTCCGATGAGTGGGTCATCATCCACATTAGTAAAAAACCCTTCTTTATAAAAACTTATTCGTTCGTTTAAAATATTTCTAAACATTGAGGCGTAAGCAGAACATTGAGGGGTGTATCCTATGTCTGCTGTGTCTACGAGGTCGCTTATTCCAAAGTCAGGAAAATTAATAATATCTAGATTATCAATTAATACTCTTTCTTCTCCATTCTCACTAACTACAGCACGCATTCTTAAGGTTCCCGGTGTGACTTCTCCAGTTGAATCGTTGAAACCACCTTTATTTTCGGCGGGGTTCATAGCGCTTTTTGCAGGGTCAGGATTTCCGTATTTAGAATCCGGAGATACTTTGTCAGGTATAACGGAGTAATAAAGATCGACGCGGGCTGCTAAATTACCTATGGAACATAACAGTCTATCTTCTTCTTTAGTCGTCGCGGCAGGTTTATTTTTAAATATTGTTTGTAGTTCTTCCACCTCTTTGTTCAGTACGATGGCTAATTTTTTCTTTTGAGATTGAGCTTTTGCCTCTATTGCATTGGCTTTAGCCAGTAAAGATTTACGTTTCTCGCTACCTTCATCTGCGAGGGCGGCTTCAGTTTTTATACGTGTTATCGCTAAATCTATAGTAGGATCTAAAGGTCTATCGCTAGAGTCGGGAGTAAGTGCCGTTGTAACAAAATGCTCGCCTGCGGAGAGGCTTTCGACATCGAAAATAGAGATAATAGGATCAAAAAAGCTTTCGATTACCATATCCTTAGCGAGATTAGAACTAGGATTTTTATGACTCATAGAGTTTATTAAATCATTAATTTTTCCACCGAATAAAAATCCTGCGAGGTTGTCATCTTCCATCGCTCTTTCCATTTGATCTAAAAAAGCTAGTAAAGATTTATCCGAGTTGGCTTCTCTTGAAGACATTTTTTTAGCAAAATCAGCAGGGAAGCGGTCGGCTAAATGATTAGCAAAATTTTCGACTTCAACGGGGTCACAGAATGAACTAACCGGATCGTTATGTTCTTCTTTTTGCTTTTCTAATATTTGATTTCCTATTGCGGTTGTTACAGTTGGAAGAATAGTTTCTCCGATAGTCATTAAAAAATCTTCTTTTTCATAAATATTTTCTAAAACTTCTTCTAACATGGGAAACTTTAAAGCGATTTCTGTTCCAATAATATCAATAACTTCAGAATCTCCCGATCCTTCGAAGATAGATAAAATTTCTTGCGGAGTAGCTAAATTAGATATTATTTTTAATATATCAGAAAGGTCAGAATCTTCTAGATAAACATTTGGAAAAGAATTGATTTTTGATTTTATACTTTCAAATTGATTTCCTTTTAAAACCTCCTGAACATCAAAAGAGCCTATTTTATCGTTTTTTTCTTGTTGAGTTTCTCCCGAATGGGATTTTTTTACAGCAAGCAAGATTTGTTTAAAAACGTCAATCAATCCTTGAGAGATCATTTCGTGTATTTCACCAAAAGTGTTTTCTGTGACTCCTTCAGTGATGTCAAAAATCTCTTCTTCGTCAGTAAAAAAATCTAGCTTAAATCCATTTAGGGAGCTTTTAGCTGATTTCCCAAAATCCATAAAGAGAGTTTCTCTATCCGAAAAAGAATCAATGGAAAAATGTTTCAATGCCTCGTCGCTTAAATCTATCGATGCAAGATCGGAAGAAGTGTCAGATAAAGAATTAAAAAATTTCGAGCTGGATGTCTGTGAGCCTAGCCCGCTTTTTGCCATTTCAAATAATCTTTGGGGGGGAATCTTATTTAAAACCATCTCGTATAGGCTGTCTAGTGATTGTATTTGATCGATATTATCTACTATTAACTTTAAAGTAGGGTCTTCAATTTTCTCGAACATTGTTCTCTGGACCTCTCCTATAGACGCCCTGACTAGCGGAGTAATGGCTTGTAGCGCTGCTTGTTTAGTGTTCAGAGTGGAACCCTGCACTAACAACTTTTGGACATCGGTAAGGATATTTTTGGCGCTCTTCGCTTCATCGACATAATTTAATTTAGTAGCAGAGGGATGATATTCTGGCATCTTATGAACATATGTATTCAAAAAATCAAACCACTTTAGTTGGTTGATAGTGGCGTTTCGTTCTTCGCCAATATCCTTTGCCATGAGGTCAATATTAACTAAGAGTAGCATCGTTCGTGGGTTAGCAAAAATCTTGTTAATGAACTTTGATTTAAATGGAATGCTAACAATTTTGCCATCGAGTAAATCTGAGGTGGAAGTTTCGGTTCCTTGTTGTACTAATTCTGTTAGCTTTTCTTTAACAAGTATTTGTAAACTCGAAACAACAAAGTCGCGAGACCAGATAATTCTAATCATGTCTGTATCTGCGGCAGGGCGAAGTGAATTAAATTTAAAAACCTGCATTATGGCTTTAGTCGCTAATACTAGATTTTCAGCTTCTTTAGATAAATTTAGATTTATATTTTCTTTTTTTACTATAGGGCTTAAAGAAAGAAAGTAATCTTGAACTGTCTCAAGGTGTTGTTTTAACTGTCCTAACGTTAAGTTTTCTAAACTATATCCTTGGATTGTGGAGGTCGATTCAGTTGTTTCTTCGAAGCTCGTCATCTGACGAGGTATAGAGACCAACACTTTGACTTTAGATTTTGGTCGGTCGGAAACGTGGAAAGAAGATGCTTTTGACGATTCCAAAAGAATTTCTTTAGCGGTTAATCCGGCTGCCCCGGTTTCCTTGACATTATAATAAGTTAAAAAATGATTTACCGCTAATTCTTTAGTTTCTTCTCCAATAATACGTTTTTCTTGTTCATCTTTAAATTGTGATTTTGTTGCTTCTGCTACAACATAAAAATTATGCTCATCTTCCAGGATAGTACCGCCGCCGTTTTTAAACCATAGATCTTTAGCTGATTTTAAACCTTCGATTGGATTTACTAAGACTTTAGATTGAGGAGGATCTGGTTTATCAGGATTGATAGTGTGAAGATAATTCTTTTCGACATAATAGGTCATTCCTTTAGTAGGAAGACCTTCTGTTTGAGGTTTGGCGGCGTCATGAACAAAAGGAAGGACAAAATCAGGATTATTATTATCAATGACTGTTACTGCTACGACAATTTTTTGTCTATTTTTTTTGTCTACAATGGTATATTCTACGTTGTCAGTCGTAACTAAAGTTAAAGGAGCGAATTTCACGGCAGAAGATTTTCTAAATCTTAAACATTTAGCAGGATTTTTATAAAAATCAGCAAACGAATTGTAACCTTTAACAGTATCAAAATCATCATCGACATAATAGTTTTCTTTATTAGAATCATAAGATATGTCGGTGCGATATTCTTGAAATATGTTTTTTTCTTCAGCCATATAATTTTATACCTATTTTATTAGTTTGTATGATTGTAAGCACTATTAATATAGTGTTTTTCACCTTTTGTAAGATACTTTAATTTAAATTTTTCTAATTCTTTGCGATTAATTTCTAGGGAACCGTCGATGTTGCCTTGTAAATCCTTCATGATGTAGGGACCTGAAATAACATCTAGAATTTTAGAAGGAGCGGTTAACAAAGGCGGAGAATCTGGGTCAGCTTGGAACGGACTTACATGGACGTGTCTTTTTATTGCTAAATTCATTTTCATCTGATATAATAAAAAACCAGTGACACATTTATTTAAATCCATAACATGTTTAGTCAATTTTTCCAAAGAGCTACGTAAATTCTCGCCTTTAGGGATGGGCTGCAAATCACTTGAATTATTAAGAGCAATTAAATCAATCCCGCAGCTTGTTGGTTCAATTCCTTTGGAATTGTATTTATCGTTATTAGTGACCAGTTTTATGCCTTCGCGTGATAGAAGCCGGATTCCGTCTGCTTTGAGAGCTATTCCTGATCGATTTTGGAAATTACCAACCTTGCCCTTAGTAATGCCAAAGCTTTTATCTATATCAGTTTTTTGAGATATATATATACGTGCGGCGTCTCTCTGGAAACTCGGATCTAATAATTTAGATTGACCGAAGGAATCAGTAGTAGAAGTCGCGCCGGAGTACCTTCCGACTACAATATCAATTGCGCTCGATCTAGCTTCACCTTGCATTCCTCTTCCTTGCAGGAGGTTACCCACGCGGTCGCGACCCATAACAATCCACGAATCACCTTTTCCTTGGATAACTTTTTCACAAGGGGCTTGATTGAAGGAATTAATTGCTTCAAACAAGTCATCACCTGCGATCCCTAATCTTTGAGATGCAGCTTTTAAGTTCTGATTGTTGGCTTTTTCTTCCTGTTCAGGAGGAAGCCCACTATTGGGATTGTTTTTTATGTATTTCATATCTATCCTATGCGCTTTGCAAAATAAGAATTGCCGCCTAATTTTCCTTTTGCTTGTTTCCCGTAAGCTCCTTTAGAACCCACAAGGCTGCTACCTTTCTGCGCCCAGTTTAAATCATGAAGCGATGGTTTTCTTCCCCAGATTTTAATACCATATTTTACCATATCATTATTTGGAAATTGAGTATAATTGCGCTTACCTGCGCTTAGTTTTTTATTATTTCTAGGGTTTGAGGCTGCGATGGCTCCACAGGCGGCTAGGTAAGCATCGATACTTCCCAATCCATTGGCGCGACCTAGACAATAATATTCTGGAAAACATCCGTCAGTATGGCTAGACCAGCGAAAGTGAGCTACGATTCCTTGTTGCCAATGTTTGTTAAATGGGAGGCGTGGAATATTGTTGCGCTTACCTGTTTTCCAAGCGTCTTCGTAAGGTCCTGGTTTGTAGCCTGCTTTAAAGCTAGCTACCAATGGGTTGAATCTACCCCAGACAAATAAAGGCTTTCCTCCATTGTGAGAAGACTTAAACCCAGTTCCGAGTTTTGCCGAGTTTGCCGTTGCGGGAAATTTAATAGGTATTTTTAATACTTTGGGATGCATTCTGTTTGGGTTTTTTAAAGAACACCATAAAATAGTTTCCCACAGCCTTCGGCATTGGATCTCTGTAGGGAGAACATAATGACCGCTTCCCGGCTCCACGCCTATTTTATATTTTATAGCTCCAGTTCCTTTTTGTTTGGTTCCATCGGGGAAGGTAAAATCTTTGTCCCCGCCGACGCAGCCGTTAGGACCAAGTACTCTGTAACCGTGCGCTGGGTCTACAGTCACCTTGTTTTTTTTGCTACGGAAACATTGATTTATAACTTCGTAGCCTAAAGCGTGCCAATTGGTCCATGTCGCATGGGCGCATGGACTGTTTAACGGAGTGGTCATAGCAACATCGCCTGCGCCTCCACCCCAGAAATGAACCTGCTTCCAAGAATCAAATTGTTTATATTTTATTTCACCAGTTTTTTTGTTTACCTTTTTCGACATTTTTTGTTTTTGAATCTTGGCAGCTCGATTGCGAGCCAGTTTGTAAGAGGTATGATAATCTCCCACTGGTCCTGTTTCGTGACAGACAAACATAGAAACATGCTGAAGCCTCCCTTTGTCTTTTTCGTCTGCATAGATATTGCTCGTGACTTTAGTATTACTATAAAGACCTTTGGGTTTTTTTGCTTTAGGTAGCTTTAAGGAGGAGCCGGGGAGAACTTTCATACTTCCTGGGGGACCTTGTTGATTGCCGCCGCCGGCTGCGCCGCCACCGCCGCCACCGGTGGTGTTTTGAGTGCAATTTGTAGTTGTAGGCGATGCGGGGGCAGGTGCTGCGGTGGGGGTGGTTGGTTTAGATATCTTCGCAGCTTGGGCTTTTTTTGCTTCAGTTTCAGCTTTTTTGGGATCTACAACTTTTTTCTTTTCATCGACTTTTTTCTTTTCATCTTTTGCGGCTTTCGCATTATTTTCATTTTTCTTTTTATCTTCTTTCTTAGGCTCAGACCCTGTAGCGGGTTTCGTCTCAGTTTTCGCCTTAGCTTCGGCAGTAGATTTTGGTTCAGAACTGGGCTTGGACGGCTTGTCTGTAGGAGGATTTGTATTCTCCACTTTGGCGGAAGCTATAGGTTTAGCTTGGGCAGCGGCTTTTATTCTGGTTTTTTGCACCTGTTCCAACGTGGGCATATCAGCAGCAGGCTCTTGAAGTTCTTGATATCGTTGGAGGGCGTAACGAGGTACTTTGGGGGCTTTTAATTGTCCTGCTGCTGTCTTCGCACCATATATCTTAACTTTTTTATTGTTTTTAGTTCCCCAATACCACTTGCGAACTTTATATCCACTTGGTTGAGGAGATTGGGGATGGGGAGGAGTCGCAGGATCCCAGTGTGGGCAACCCGATGGCTTTGAATTAGTTCCATATGTAGTCATCTTGCCTTTATTGGGTCCTGTCGCAGTTTGATAGAACCCCACTCCTCCGTCAGGCAGTTTTCCGGCTATTATAAGACGAAAAATTACTGCCCAGGCGGTTGTATTATCCATTCTTTTGCCGTCAATTTTTGCTTTAAAGTCTAAACCTGTCCCCCACTTATGAGAAGATTTCGCGGCGTGACCCCACGTCGTAGCAGCTTTAGGATCATAAATTACTATTTTTTTACCAGGATAGATTTGTTCTAAATACCAATGCATAACTTCTATACCGGCGACTAAAAGCTCGATATTACTTTTATAGGGCTCTACATTTAAAAACTTCTTTTGTTTAGTAAAACTAGACGCCACATATCCGTTAAGAGTATATTGTTTGCCTAACTTACCTTTACCTCCAACAGTTTGACCCTTTAACTTTGTTGGATCATTAGTTGTGTTAGATTTTAGTGCGCCGCCGGCTGGAGGGGTTTGCTGGAAAGTACTCTTAGCGTTGTTTGATGGTCCACAGGGAGGGGAAGATGGCACTCCTGATACTATACCTTTTAGCGGACCTAGATATACCGGCTTTGTGTAGGTTTGTTTATCTAGAAAATTTACCCATACAAAATCTCCGGGGGTGGGAATTTGAGAAGCTACTGTTTCATTTAGAGAAATAAACTCAGTGTGTTGTAATATATATATATCGTCAGCAACACTGACTGCATCTGTATTGCCCTGTTTCTTTGGATTAGGTATAGCCACGGAGAGATTAGGCTGCCCTGGTAAATACATGTCGTCGATTCGGGCGTATACCTTTAGGCGAAGCATTGATTCAAAAGGACTTATGGCTCCTTCTTCTGCATTTGCTTTAAAATTTGCATCTAGTTCATCGACCCAAGTGGGGGTGTCGGTTGCGGCGTTAACTTGGACGACACGCAAAACTTTTGCTAAAAAGGGACCTTTTTCTTTGACGGTATCGGGAGTATAAAAGTCTTTCGCTAATTTTTGTATAAGAGCGTCACCCGAAGGAATGTTTTTATACCTCGAATTGTCAAAATTCATATATTATTCCTCAGTATCTTGTATTAAGGCATACAGATCTTCTTTATCATCGGAGGATAAACCGACATCTTGACTACTTTTTTTATACACTAAACCAGATATCTTGACAAGTTGCTCATTGGATCTTTGGAGCGTCTCAAGATATTTTGCTGCTATTAAGCCTACTTCTCGATGACGTGCGTCTTCTTTATTGATGTATTGCATCAAATCAGTTAGCAAAGTCAGAGCGAGGGCTCGGTCGTTTTTGATATTTTCGTAAGCTGCTTCTAGAGAGTTATCGAGTTCAGTTTTAGCCATTTAAATGTCCCTGTTATAATCTTTTTTAAAGTTCCTATATTTTTCTCTTAATCTATTCAGATTGTTGACTACCTGCTTTGTGTTAAGATTAGTTAGTTCCCTTATATGCATATAAATAGCTTTTTTATTAAAAATTTCGAGTTCATCTACATTATCGAAAAGATCGATAATAGCATTTAAAACTTTTCTTTCGTTTTCTTTTAATTTTTGTTTTTCCCACATGGTAAATTCATTCATAAGAGATTGCCAAAACTCAAACTTTTCTCTTCGGTCTAAGTACTCGTTTTTTTCGGACAGATGTGTTTGTTCCAACTCTCCAACAACATCATCGTAGTTTACTTCTTTCTTAAGGTTTTTTGAGTTCTTTTTTACCTTATGGATAAACCAATTTTTTGTTATAACGCTAAAATAAGAAAAGGCTTTAGAACCTTTTTCGGGGTCGAACTTGTCTAAAATAGTAGTAAGCCATATTTTACATTCATCCTTAAGCACATCAATGTTAGGTAGTGTAGTAAACTTGTAGGTATAAGTAATCTTGTCTACCATCTCATCGAAAACAGGACCAATGTATTGAATATAAAGGTCAGTTCTTACTTTTCGACAATCTGTTAAGGCGTACTCAACTATCGCTTTCTGATGGACCTCTGTGAAATAAAGGTTCTTTTTCTTCTTCCTGCGTTTTCTGGGTTTCTGTTCTGTCAAAATCTTCTTCCTCTTCTTCAATGAAATATTTTACTTGAAAATCATATATTTCATTTAATATTTGTCTAGAATGTTTTATTAAGCTTTGGAGTGTCTCGTCTCCATAAAACATTTCTAATCCATGGATCTCTTCTATGTGCTTTTCATATTTTTCTAGTCGAGAATAAAAATCATCGAATTCAGAAGAAATATCTCTAAGTTGTGTGGTGGCTTTTATTGAATACCAAGCTAGTAAGCCGATCGCAACAATGGACAAAGCGAGCAAAAACTCAAGTAAACCCACTACGATTGCTATAAGAGATAAGTTCATGACCACTGATAGTGCTAAAATTATCTTATTCATGACTGGTATTCTACCTTTTTTAATCTTCTTTTTTCGTTTTTTAAATTTTCTCGGAACTCTTCTATATTTTTCTTCACCAGGTTGCCGGTTTTTTTATTTGTATCTAAGTTTTTTTTCAAAACGTTTGTCATATTTAGAGGCACCCTTTCAATGTTCCCTTGTTTTTCGCAATTTTGAGAACACTCCGAACAGGTGTTGAGTTTTTCTTTCATAGAGTGTACGACTTCAAACGTCTCTTCACAATCTTGTTCCATACATTTATAAAAATATTTTGGCATTATTCTTCAGAAAAATCTTCATCAAACTCAATATTGTTTATTTCTACTGTAGGCGGATTGGTACACACAATTTCTTCTCCTTCTAATTCGAAATTAAGTTCTTGCAACATAGGCATGATATCGCTTTGTTCCATGAGGGATTTCTGAAGACACATCATAAGAGTGCCCATTCCTTGATTTGAAAGTTTCATTTTTTTCTCCTTACCATTTGAAATTCTCTTTGTAAAACTGAACAAGTTTTACAATCTCCTCGTCAAAAACCTTTGCAGGTTTCCATCCGAGTTGTTTTAATTTATCACCGTTCAATGCATATCTTACATCTTGACCTGGGCGTTTGTGGTTTAAGTCCACGTAATCTTTCCATTTTACATTATTATTGTAGTATGCTTCAATAATTTTTTTAACAGTTAAATAATTCTTTTGTTCGAAATCGCCTGGAATGTTAAAGATTTCGTCTACTTTGCCGGATTCTACAATAGTTGTAACTGCTTCTGCTGTATCTTCTGCGTGAAGCCAGTTACGAATTGGCTCACCTTCGTCATGGAGCATTATCTTTTTTCCTCTTTGGAGGAGTTTCACACACAAAGGAATAAGTTTTTCGGGATATTGCCCTTCACCGTAATTGTTTGTCGGGCGTACAATAACATATTTTACACCGTAGGTTCTTGCCCAAGCCAAGATAAGCATGTCTGACGACGCCTTAGAAGCTGAATAGGGGTTACTTGGTATAAGAGGGTCCGTCTCTACATGCTCGCCTTCGGTGATGTCTCCATAGACTTCATCAGTGCTGAAGTGGAAGAATATGGGGCGCTTCATGGTATTGTCTGGTTTGTTGCGTATAAGATCGAGCAGGTTTTTAACTCCGTTCACGTTTGTTTCGATA
>TARA_R110001583_G_scaffold78646_1_pt1 | contig 37262 bp, 42 predicted proteins | sample TARA_R110001583 | Tara Oceans TARA_R110001583 (sample SAMEA4398432) | marine metagenome | biome: Polar Biome; feature: [MES] marine water layer (ENVO:01000295) within the mesopelagic zone...; material: water (ENVO:00002006), including particulate matter (ENVO:01000060) such as...... | reverse complement strand
AAAATCTCCCTATCAAAATCATTTGCTAACACTACAAACTCCGAGTCTGGTAAATTGTTAAATTCACTTAAACTTTGGCCTTTACATAATAAGTTAACAGTCTTCAATCTATATTTCCTCTATTCTTTTTGTTTTATCACAAATCAATAAATCATATGGAGGCTTTTTACCTACACTTAAATGGTTATATTTACAGCCCCATTTATTTAACTGATCTAGGGTTACATCAAACCAATCAATACCTGTTGTAGATCCTCTAGCTGACCAATAAGTAATACTATGACCTTCTTCCCACAAATTATTTATCTTCGCTATGTTTTCATTATTAGGTATAGCTAGTTGATATTCTCGCTTACTAGCATAATAACAAATGGTCTCGTCTATATCAACGTATATGTTCATGTTTAGTTATAATTTATATGTAATATAAGAAATCTTTTCCACATAAAAAAATTTTTTATCTTTTAATTTTATTGATAATTTGCCATTTTATAATACCATTTAAAGTGTTCAAACTGTTCATCTATTGTACAAAGATCCTTTTTATTTCCAAAAAAAGCATTAACCTGTGCATATAGTCCTGGCTTATAATTAGTATCAATTTCTTCATTCTCTAGAGGAAGTGTTACAAGCCCAGTACTACCTTTATTTTGGATTTTTAATCTTTCCAAAGGATTTAATATCAATTTTTTGCTAGGCATATTTATTTCAATTCCCCAACTACCCCCAGAGGTCCAATTGGCATTATAATTAATACCACCCTTTTTAGTAAACCCGGCGCCTTGAAATATAGCAGCAGATGGATGCCAATCTAATTTACCATAAGAGTAACAAGTTAATTCTTTTGGTTTGCCAAATAGGTGAAAAACTGTATCTGCTACATGTGATGAGTTGCATAGAAAAAATTTAGCTAATTCTTCTTTTGTATATTTTTTAAATGGTATAGTATGGACCCATTCCGTAAACATAAAATTAACACTTATATCATCATTGCAATTGTCTATCATGTCTTTACAAGCTTTAACAGATTGATAAAACCTTCTGTTATATCCAACAAACAAATTACATTTATTTTTTTTTGATAGTGTCTTTAATTCATTAATGTGTTCTATGTTGATTGCAGCAGGCTTTTCAACAAGTATATTTTCTACGCCCCTTTCAATCAAGTCCTTAGTAATATTAAATAGATTTCCCTCGTTAGTGGCAACTATTGCATATTTGGGTATATCCCTACTTAAAAATGAACTTAGGCCACCTGAGTGGGGTTCTATTCCTGTAATGTTATGAAATCTATCACATGATTTATTTGATCTGCCTATAACTTTTATATCGCAATTTAGATCTTGTAATACTTTGGTATACTCATGACCCATATTACCAGACCCTATAAGCCATATTGATTTATTTACGTTATTGGACATGTTGTAACTTTTTTTTTGGTAGACTTAGATAAAAACTCATTAAAACAATTAATCATTGGTCTATGAATTAGGAAAGACTCTTTTAATAATGGTAACCCACAATCTTGACTATTGGTTACTTGTTTAACATATTCTGCTGTTAAGAAACTCTGCCATAAAAATGGGATGCTATAACTATCTTCATTATTAAATATAACCTTTCCGACCCGATCATCATCTATATCATTCTCAGATCCACCTTCTCTAGTATAAATATCAATCTCATTATTATTTATTCTTAAAACCTCTGTAAATTTATTACTACCTTTTTCTAGATGAAGGGTATGACCATCTGGCGTTTCAACACTTAAAGAACCTTCAAAGTCAACAAAACCATTATGCTTAACACTATCTTTGAAACCCGTAAGGTGGCTATTTATTTCTATATTATATTCACCGCAAAGATAGCAAAATAGATCTAATATGTGTATAAAACTAGATGAAATCTTAAAAGCCTCTGAATATTCATAAGTAAATTTTGTTGGTGATTTTAATTCTAAAAGATCTCCGACTTTTTTGTAAATTGGTTGTATTCTCATGGGACAATTAACATAACAAGTAATCTGCTTTGAATCTACCAATGAAATTACTTCCATAAAATCATCTATGCTTTGGAAAGCTACTTTTTCTAATATTAAAAATTTTACAGTCTTCTTTTCTAATAAATCTTCAACTACTTGTTTCCGAACATTAGATTTAGTTGCAACTATACATACATCAATTGAATCATTCAGATCGTCTATGTCTTTTACAAATTCAGCCTTTATGTTATTTACGGGTGAATTTAAAAATTTATCATAAACCTGTATTTTGTAAGAATCATCCAATGTTAATAGAGACTCTAGATGTCTTTCACCTATTCGTCCAAACCCTATCAAAGCTATATTTCGCTCTACCATACTGTTTTTCCCCCATCTATTACTAAGTTTTCACCGGTCATGTAAGAACTTGCATCTGAACACAAAAACACTATAGCACCTTTATACTCATCTATATCTGCCATTCTTCCCATCGGTATTATGTTCGATAGCTTTTTAACAAAATCTTCAGGGTGATCATTATAAACACCCGTTGGACTTAAACAATTAACCCGAATTCCTTTTTTGGCAAAGTAAACGGCTAGATATTTGGTCATACCAACTATTGCCCACTTAGCTGCAGAATATGTAATAGGCTTTACATTCTGAAGCTCTTCTTCTATTCCCTCTTTTCTATATATCCTCTGGTCCGGAGCTATTACTCCCAAATCTGAAGAAATATTTAATATGGTACCGCCGCCTCTCTTTAACATATGGTTAGAAACAACTTGAGAACAAAGGAATGTACCATTTACACAAGCATCGATACCTTCTTTCCAATAATCTTCAGTCATTGTTTCAAACCTCGAATCTGGCGTTAATCCACCACCTTTCTTAACTTTAGGGTCCTTTGCAGCATTATTAATCAAGATATCTATTTTATCATACTTATCTACTACTGCCTTAATAGATTCCTTATCTGTTACATCAATATATTCATAACTTGCATTTTCTCCAAGCATTTCAGCTTTTTCTTTAGCTCTATCTATGTGCCAATCTGCAAGAATTACTTTCCCACCATATTCTATAATAGCTTCGGCATGCTTGGGACCTAATAATCCTCCACCGCCAGTTATTAAAGCAACCTTTCCTGTTAAATCAAATAAATTTTTCATAATATAATTCTTTAAATTTTTGTTTATGTTCTTTTATTGTTTGTATTTCTTTTCCAGAAGTTCCCCGGGCTGTTTGGATAGTAAAATTACCATCGTATTGCAAATCCCCCAGTGTTTTAAATATTACATTAAAATCAGTATCCCCAGTAAATGGTTGTACGGTTCTCATTGGGCTTCTTGTTCTATCTTTTAAATGGATAGTTTTTATTTTTGATATGCAATTGTTTAAATATTGTTGGTGATCAAACCCACAAGATGTTATATTTCCTGTATCATAAGTTAAGAATATATTATCATTTAATTCTAAGATCTTTTTAACGGTTCTCCAATCAAGTTCAGCCTCAATCAAAAAGTTTAAATTTGAAAACTCTTCTGTATATGGCTGAAAAACCTCTGTGAATTTACTTAAAGTTTTCCCATTATTAATACTACTATTTTCTAATAGTGGTATAGTTATACAACTAATACCATTGTCACTAACAGCCTCACAAGTTTTTCTTAAAAAATGATTTAAGTAGTTTGGATTACAAAATGCATAATCTACCATAAAGTCTGCACAAACTGAAGAGATTGGATATCCCTTAAGATCTTCATTAAAAATGGGATTACTATAAAAATTCTCCTGGGTTATTATCCACTCAATATGATCTAATCCAATATCAAACAATAGATCAAATTCGCGTTTCCAATCAACTGGACACTCTTGAAATCCTTCTTTTGGCTCTGACAATCTACCTTGTATTATTCCTAATTTCATAATTCCTCAACTAACTCTAAATAAACATCATTTGGGTCTTTACAAAAAGCAACTTTAACTTTTTCATTAACTGCTGGTGGGTTTATAAATTTAACACCTTTTTCAACCAATGAGATATATAGGGATTCTAAATCTTCAACAGTAAAAGCTAAATGGCTACAACCAATTGAATTAACCCTTTTTTTAAAATCTTCGGATTTAGGATCTTTATAATGCAATAGCTCTAACATTTGATTATTCTTACAAACCATCTTTACAGTCCTAACTTTGCAATCCTTAAAACCAAGTATATCATCAATGAATTTACCACTTTCTAATTGATCACTCACAACAGAAAATCCAAAGGCTAGATAAAAATCTAAGCTAGCTACCAAATCTCTAACTACAATACCAGAATGTCTAATTTTAACCATTTTTCTTAACTTTTGATAATAACATTGCTTCTTTAGAAAATCTTATAAACTTATTTATACCCTCAGGCCAATTAATTTTTTCAAATGGTTTATATGGTATTGGTATCATTGCAAATAATTTTACAAAAGGTAATAAGAATGGATATTTCCATAACAATGGTAATTGATATAGATATTTACAATCAGCTTCAAATCCGGATAATTCACATAGGGTTTCTAGAGAGTGTCTGGTAAATGGAGTTACGTGTGTATGATCTATATAGAATTGTTCTTTATATGAATGTTTATAACTTGGAGTTAAGCATACAAAAGTTCCCCCAGGCTTTAATACTCTATGTACCTCATCGAATAAAAAGTCAGGTTCTCTTAGATGTTCAATAACCGATTTAGAAAAAACCAAATCGAAATGATTATCCGGAAATGGGTATTTTTGTTTCTGTATGTTTACCTTTGTAAATTTATTTTCCAAATTATGCTGATCACTTATATCAATACCATGAATATCAAAACCCATTTTTTCAAGTTCCAAAGTAAAATCACCATTCCCACATCCAACATCTAATAATTTGCTTTTTTGTGGAAATTCTGAAAATAAATGTTTACAGAACTTTTCGGGATATAAAGATTTATTATCCTTATAAGTTACATTAACATAATTTTTATTGAATATTGAGCTCATTTTGTTCTCCCATTATGTTATATTCTAATACTTCAAAAACTTCTTCTAAAGCCTCAACTGTTATGGTTAAAGGTGGACCGAGTTTTATAGATTCCCTTTTCGTATCCATCATTAGTATTCCATCATTAATACAATTTTTAACTATTTTTCCAGTTATTTTTTTGTCATTAAAAATAATACCAGCTACCAAGCCTCTGACATTAACTTTTTTCACCGATGAATATTTTATAAGTCCTTTACATTTGGTTTGGAAATAATCGATACTTTTAGATAATTTTTTTTGAAATTTCTTATCTGTTAGGTATTTGAGATTTGCTAATCCTGCTGCACAACAAATGGCATTTCCTGCATGAGTGCTGCTTAAATTTGCAGTTGGATCTAAATCTATAATTTTACTTGTACTAATTAATGCAGATAGTGGTAATGATGATGTTATCCCTTTTCCGCAACATATAAGATCTGGCTTATAGTCACCATATGTCATATAGCCATATAAAGTTCCCATTCTATAAAACCCAGATTGTACTTCATCAAAACATAATAATATATTATTTTCCTTGCAAAGCTTATTTATACTATCAATATATTTTTGAGGATAAAAGCATGCTCCCCATCCCTGATAAGTCTCCATAAAAAACGCAGCTATTTCGTTAATGGGTGGGAGTTTACTTAAATCCAAACCTTTATTGTCATATGGGAACTCTAGAAAAACTATATCATCATCTACCAAATTAGACCATTTGGTATTATCTTTACTCTTACCCATTAAATCAGATCCTAGTACTCTACCATGGTAACTACCAGTAAACGTAATTATATACTTTTTATTGGATTTTTTAGCCCATATCTTAATTAGTCTATAAGCTGCATCGGTTGCTTCACTACCAGAATTAAGTAAAACTGCTTTATCAAAATGTTTAGGAGAAATGTTTAATAATTTTTTAATAAATTTATATCTAATATCTGTATTATATTGATAAGCAAACATTAAATCATTATCTAGTTGTTTTTTGATAGCTTTTTTTATCTTTGGATTAGAGTGTCCTGCATTTGAAACAAAAATACCAGAAGTAGTATCTATCCATTTATTTCCAACATCATCATAGACATTAAAATCTATGGCCTTGGCCCATTTTATTGGCATTTCACATATATTGGAAGGTTCATACTTATGCTTTTCTTTTTCATATGATTTAGAATCAAAAATGAAAGAATCAGAAATATATCTATTTTTAGTTTTTATCATACAAAGCCTCTAATATTTTAAAATCATTTATAGTATCTACTTCTTGGGCATATGCTGTTATAAAAGATAGCATTTTATTACCATGTAAAGAATTATTTTCCATAAATTCAATTGGCCTAACTATATCAATATATCCATTTGGGTGGTATGTTTTTGGTAATTTCTGCCTAGGCCAATTATAATATTCTCCTGTTAACTCACTGTCAAATAGACCATTCCAAAAAATACCATTCTTCTTAAACGATTTATATGCAGTTTCTGGAGATTCGTGTGCAGATCTTAATGAACTACAATCTTCATTTTCATGAAAATATTCTATTGCCTGATCTAAAACTTGACTTTCTATCATTGGTGTAGTAGCCCTAAGTTGAACAATATCATCAAAACAATTTAGCTCTTTGATTGCATGTATCAACGAATCTAGATCTGTAGAATCATCTTTAGCTAGAAAATCTGGTCTATCAATGATCTTTGCTCCATATTCCAAACCAACTTTTTTAATCAATAAGTTATCTGTTGAAACATATATTTGAGAAATATACTTACAATTCCTTGCAGCTATAATTGGATATGCTAACAATGGTATTCCATTAATCTTCTTAATGTTTTTACCACGAACACCTTTGCTACCCCCTCTAGCAAGTATTATAGCTTTTAGTTTTTTGATCACTTTGTTCCTTTTTTGTTTTTTAATATAACTTTACCAAAATTATTGGCCAATTCCATCATACCTTTTGGTGTAAAATGAATACAGTCTACAAAATTTTCATCTGTAGGTTCAATGAGCTTAGCTTGATCAACAAATGAACAATTGAAACTATTAGAAACTCCCAAAGCAATATTATTTTCCATAGATATCCCTTGGTGTATCTTATTAGACTCTAAAGTTTTTTCATGATCATAATAAGCAAAAGAAGATAATACCACACCTATATTATATTGTTTACAAATTATCACTAAATTTTCTATCATATTTTTTTGGGTGGTTAGATCTTTATATTTATTGGTGTAATCAATTTTGTTTTTAGTTATTAGTTTTAAAACATCATTTCTTACATTGCCAGTTCCAATTATTTTATCTTTGATATATTCATAAGAGTGTAAGAACTTTATTTTTGGAAAAATATTAGCAATCTTTATTTTAGATAAGACTTCTCCCAAATTTTTTCTACCATGCTGATAATCATTATCAAAATCATCCATCAAGTATAAATGTAGGTCATTATATCCATGGTACAATATTACATAATCTGGAGATAATTGTATTAGATTTAAAACAAAATTAATGAATACATCAACACTAGTCCAACCCCCAATACCACAATTTAAAACTTCAAAATTTTCATCAGACTGATCATTTAAATACTTTTCCAATAATAATGGATATGAATAGTCCCTAGACCCATCAGATATATTATTGGCCGTTGTTGATGCTCCCAAACATAAAACCCTAATCTTATCTTTTTTTATTTTAAAATCTTTTCCAAAATGACCTAGATTATTTATTCTTAATGGATTTTTAAACGAGGAGTATTTATTTCTATGTATTGGATATGGTAACTTTTGGTTCTTATTTATTACAGTATTTTTTTTATAACTAAAACTTAGGAATGGATGCGGTACAACATAAGCATCTTTCCATTTTAACTTTAAAGAAACAAAATAATTCTTATTATATACCAGATAGTATAATACTCTAAAAAAAATCTCTAGTATAATAATTAGAAATATTATTTTTATAATTACCATAATGTATATTTAGTATCGGGTATATTATTCGTCTTTCTATAAGCTTTAAACCAGTAAGAATTCTTAGTTTTATATCGATTAGAAACAAATCTTTTACCAAGTAATTTACAGGTTGGGTATAATAGAAGATAAAATATTAAGTTTAAAAAAGTCTTTATCATAATTAATCCAATTCAAATTTATCCAAATAATCTTTCTTTAAATCATCATTCCATTCTTTTTGTTCTGTTTTATTAAGAATATAGTTTCCCATGATCAGATAATCCATATCCGTTAGCATAAAGCAATTATAAGCATCATATGGTGTGCAAACTATGGGTTCTCCTCTAACATTAAAGCTTGTGTTTACCAAAACAGAACAACTGGTATTTTTTTTAAACTCTTTCAATAGATCATATAACCTACGATTTGTTTTTTTATTAACGGTCTGGATCCTAGCAGAATAGTCTACATGTGTAACTGATGGTATTGTTGACCTAATTTCATTAACCTTTTGTATAAGATCAGTATCCTTATTTTGTTTTACGGTCTTTCTTATCCGATCAGCAATAGGTGCTACCAATAACATATATGGGGAAGGAGTATCTAGATCGAAATATTTTTTAGTATCTTCTTCTAAAACAATTGGTGCAAAAGGTCTAAACGATTCCCTAAACTTTATCTTAAGATTCATAACTGATTGCATTTTGGAACTTCTAGCATCCCCAATTATACTCCTACTTCCCAAAGCCCTAGGACCGAATTCCATCCTACCTTGAAACCAACCTATAACATTTTCATTTTCTATTTTTTTAGAAACCTTACTTATTAGCTTAGCATTGGTTTCGTATTTATACTTTATATTGTTTTTTTCTAAAAATTCTTTTATTTCCTTGTTTGTGAATTCAGGACCCAAATAAGAACCTTGCATTGAATCAGACTTATCTACCAACCTATCTTTTCCAAGAACGCTATGATAATAATGTAATGCTGCTCCTAAAGCACCACCAGCATCTCCAGCTGCAGGCTGTATCCATATGTTCTTAAATAATTTGGATTCTAACAGTTTTCCGTTGGAAACACAATTCAAAGCAACACCACCAGCCAAACATAAATTTTCCTGTCCAGTAACTTCTTTGGCATTTTTACATATTTTAAATATGACATCTTCTATAACTTTTTGTATTGAAGCAGCCAGATCAACTTCTCTTTGAGTTAACCTAGACTCACTTTCTCTACTTGGTCCGCCGAACAATTCACAAAACTTATCGTTAATCATATAGTCACTGTTACAGTATCCAAAATATTCCAAATTTAAAGAAAAAGACCCATCATCCCTAAGGTCTATTAAATTTTCCATTATTACATCATAGTATTTTGGTTTGCCATAAGGTGCCAATCCCATTAGCTTATACTCTCCAGAATTAACTTTGAACCCACAGAAATAAGTAAAAGCACTATATAGGAATCCTAAAGAATCTGGAAATTTTAAAGTCTGTATCAATTTTAACTTATTATCAATACCTATACCAATAGAAGCCGTATCCCATTCACCAACTCCATCTAATGTAATAACAACCGCTTTATCAAAAGGTGATGGATAGAATGCGCTAGCTGAGTGAGATTCGTGATGTTCTACAAATTTCAAATTGGGAAATTTTTCATTCAATAACTTCCATCTTTTATACTGGGAAATCATAACCTTGCCAAATAAATTATAATCCTTTGGCTTATAAGATAAAAAAGTTTTTAATATCCTATCTAGTTTAAGTTTGGGCTTCTCATAAAAAACAACATGATCTACTTTATCTATTGTTATATTTGCGAAATCCAAACAATATTCTATAGATTTATAGGGAAAATTATTATCCTGCTTTATTCTAGTAAACCGCTCTTCTTGGACAGCTGCTTTAATTTTGCCGTCTTCCAATAAGCATGCCCCACTATCATGATAAAAAGATGATATTCCCAATACTAGCATATATTACTTACTTTTCTTAATTTATCAATAATTGGTTTTTCACTTTCATAGACTTTTTTTACGCCGTCTCCGACCATTTGTTCCATTTTCCTAATAGAATCTGTTAGAGAATGTATATTTTCTATTGAAGCGGGTTGATCTGAACCATACATTGCTCTATCTTTCGTTATATGGAATTCAATACACTTTGAACCTAATGCGGTTGCACCTACACATGCATCTAAACCATTATAATGATTTGAAAAGCCTACTTTTAAATCTGGATACTTACTTTTAAGGGTTTCTATATATTTTAAATTAAGCTCATTGACCTTCGTTGGGTAAGTACTAGTACATGCTAAAACATATTCAACATTATCTAAGATCTCTAAAGCTTTGTCAACTTCTTCTTGTGTAGATAGTCCAGTTGAAACTATAATAGGTTTACCAGTTTCATTTAGTTTTTGTAAAAATTGTAAATCTGTCAACATTGCAGAAGCTATCTTATGATATTTTACATCACAAGAATCTTCAATTACTTGTACACTATTAATGTCCCAGCATGACACGATAAAATCCAAACCTAAAGACTTTGAATACATTTCTAGTTTTTTATATTGGCTAACATTAAATTCCAAACCTTCTTTTTGTTGTCTGTTTGTAGTTCCCCATGGAGATTCTCTATTAGCATCCAACTCTTCCTTAGTATAAACTTGACTTATAGTTCTTTTTTGAAATTTAACTGCGTCACATTCAGCATTGGCAGCTTTATCTATTAATTCTTTTGCTAGGCTCATATCACCATTATGGTTTATACCTATTTCAGCTATTAAATATATTTTTGACATATTATATTCCTTTATTATTTGAACTTTAATTATTTATAAATATAAGAAATATTTTCCACATAAAAAAATTATTTCCTTTATATTTTAGCACCTTTTTAAAATAACACCTTCACGATCATCCATCTCCCATCCGGATTTAGTTTTAAACCCAGGAGATTCTCCTATCATGGTTTCTACTTCAATTAGCCCTTCAGCTATTTTTTCATTTATTGATTTTCTTATACTTTTGTTATTTGGATTACCAAAATCATCCATTATTATTCTTAATTCCGAAGAAGTAAAATAATCCAAAGCTTTTTGTATATCTAATGCTACTTGTGGATAATCATGGCTTGCATCTATAAAAACAACTTCCGCTTGCGGGAAATCCCAATTGTGTTCAGATACATTAGCAACTTGGTAACTTATATTATCAAAACTTTTACACTTTTGCTTTACTAGATCAATATTGGATTGCTGCCAATCTACTGAATGTACTGATTTAAAAAGACTACATAATATCTTAGTTGTATCACCATGGCAGGATCCGAACTCTACTATAGATTTTTTAGAATTCCCATTTTTAGAGAAAAAAGATAATAAATCCTCTTTAAATTTTCTTGAAGTTGATAATCTAAAGCCGTCCTTGTGATTTACAGAATTCAATAATATTTGGGTTTCATCTAGTGTGTAGTTTTTATGAATCATTCCCCATACCTGCTTCATTAGATTACTCCTTTGGTCTTTGGGTATTCCATTAAATCTCCAAAGATAACAATATTTTATAAAATGAGGAATTTTATCTTCATTTAATTGCCAATTATGACTAAACAATTCTTTTCTCTGTAAATGCGTAGCATTATAATTAAACGGTAGTAATTTTAAATCTATATTGTTCATTTGTAACAAATAATTAAAAGGTGTTTGATCATTGCCCTTACGAACTTTATTATCTTGTAGATCCACAATTTCGTCTAGATTTTCATAATACATTTTTTTTAGCTTTTGAAATAATTCCCGATGGCTTTCATTAAAGATCATATTTCCAGAATTTATATATTTGGTCGTATCCAATTCAAAGCCATTGAAGAATTCCTTGTAACCTTGAACACTATCATAGACCCATCTCATATTATCCAAATCTCTAGAAGCCGTAAATTTTCCATTTGCAATTTCAAAAACATTTGGACAATCCCATCTTATTATCGCTGAACTGTCTAGTAACCAAATTTGATCATATTGGATTCCCATCCTATCCAATTCTTCAAAAACAAAAAGACATTTTTGCCACTGAGGCCTAAACTTAGCTAAATCCGATTCAACAGGTTCTGTAAAAGGAACAAATATTACATCATTCTTTTTACACCAGTATTCCAAAGATTCTCTTGAGTATTGAAAATAATCAAAATCGCCATACTTATCTTTGTGGTTTGGATTTACCATAGCCGGCCACCATAATACATTTTTTTTCATAATAACAATTCCTTTGGAAATGCCTTATTTTCTGAATTCATATCATGTAGCATTTCTTTTTTGCGTTCTTCTATTAATGATAAGAAATTTCCATAGTTTTCAAAACCCTTTTCGGTCCACGAAAATGGATGTGTATTGATTTGTAATTTTTTAACCCTACTAAAATCTATATGAACCGGGTGGCCAAATTTCCATTGATGGTTTGAATCGGATAAATATGTTACTTCTAAGTTGTTTGATTTCTTTTCTCCTTTATGAAAAAATTCAAAATAATTCCGCCCATTGCAGTTAATTAAACCTGGTACTTCTAAATACCACTCCAATAGTTCAGGTCGTAAATTGGGTCTATGAAATGCAAACCTATCTATTTCAAATCCATAATAGCTTTTAAAAGTATCAGCTTCTTTAAGGATTTCTTCTATTACTTTATCTTTACTAGAAAATAAATTGGGACATATATGCAAACCAATTTTATGACCCAACTCTTGAATTTGTAGAATTAATCCAATGTTTTTATCTGATATGGCGTTATATGTATTATTTCTTAATTGAACTGTATATGTTGAATTGATTCCCAATTGCTTTTCTATCTGTGCTAATTTATATGCACGATCTAAAGAAAATTCTATATCATGCCGTATAACACAAAACTTATTGGTTTTTTCATTAACATCTGCAAAATCCCTTATATGAACATTATGCTTTATTAAATCAATAATATTTTTATATTCGTTATAACTAAACATCTATTTCCAACTTCTTCACAATATTAAAAAAATCTATTAACTTAAAATGTTTGTTTTTCTCATCAACAATTATTAGCTCATTATATAATCCGGGAAATTCAGTTATGTATTCAGATATAAAATCATAAGCATGACCTCTATTAAAAGATGCATTGCTGGTTGTACCTAATAAATAAAAATCAATTTTGGGTTTGTCTTTTATGTAAAATTTCATTGTAACTATATTGTATTGTAAAATTCATTTTGTTTTTCTTGTCTTTTGATTTGCTTATGATGATATAAGCACCATTCTTCTGTAGGAGGTAGTTGCGAAAAGGCTTTATAGCCAACTAATTGTTCATGGACAGGTTTAGTCCATTTAATATCTACATTATTCTTATATATCCTCATTTGCCAATCGGGAAAGTTTACCCATCCCTGATTATCAACCATCCAACCCCATTTTTCTATATGTTCTTCGGTTAGACCCTCTACTGTATTTATTCTTGGTACCCAATAAGCTTCACAATCTGGATTGCTTATAATTAACTGAGGTAGAAAAGATATTAGGTTTTTATGTGGAATTTCATCTGCATCAATTTGGAAGATATAATTACCATTGCACTTTGAATTTAAAAAATTCTTTTGCTTAGAAAAGTCTTTGTTTAGTGGATGTTCGTACCACCTAAAATTAACATCTCCTTCTGCTTCTTCTATAGAATAAAGCAATGATAAAACCTTATTGTCTACGTTTGTTTCATCTACAACTACAACTATTTCATCTTCATCTCTTATATATTCTATTAGAAAATATATTAGCATTTCTAGCTCTGCCCATTCATTGCAAGCTGTTATAGCATATGAAATTGTAACCATTTTTGTTTCCTATTTTAAATATAAATTTTGTATCTTTTCATCGAACTCGTAATCAATAACACTTAAAGGACCGAAAGATTTAATTATAAAAGTCCTATAACTTTTTCCTAGTTTATTACCAATTAATTTTTTAACAGCTGATGCATAAAACTTTAAAGAAGCTTCTTTCATAACAATTTTTGGAAAATCCAAGGCCTTGAACATCGGAGGGACTTTTAAATGAACTAGTCCGTATTTTTCTGCCATATTGTTTAATTCATTATTACTGAACATTTCCATAGATAAAGCATGAACAAATCCCTGATAACGAGGATTTAAAACCAAAGCTAGATAAGTTTTAGATTTAGCAGGTTTGCCTTTAGATGCTTTTTTATTATATCTAAAATTTATCACCATTCCCTTTTGCAATTGATTTACTGCTATAGGCGCTTTTTTTTCAATCTTATTATTATGTCCACCTAAAAAATTAGCCACCTATAACTGCTCCTAAACTTTTACAAGCACCTAAAAAATTATGACTTTGGAATCTTTCTGACAGCTCTACCCCTACCCGAGTTTCATAATATTCATCTTTTTTTCCTGGTACCGGATATTTCATTTTTTCTTCTTCTGTTAATTTTACAACTGGAGAAAAAACCCATTCATAGTGATCTCGAGTTCCTTCTGGATATACAACGCCGGATTGGGTTGTTATCGTAGATAAATACCAATATTGACCTAAATCTTTATCTTCATATCTCATTTCTTTTATAAATTTAGAGGTAGCTTTTTCTAGCTTTTCTACGTGTTCCGATCCAATTTTTAAAAGGTTACTTGTTGTATAACCAGTCACCATACACATTCTGGATTCTCCCTGTACATCATCATTTTCAACAATCACATCAAAATCTTCTGTAAATGGACCTTTAGCTTTGGTATTTCCTTTTTTATCTCTTATAAAATCTTTATTCATGCTTCTACCTTTTTAAGTTTTGGTAAATTTATTTTTGGTAATTCTGCTTTTTTAAGCTTTGGTAAATTTATATTTACTTGTTGGGGAACTTTAGATAAGATCTTATTTATTATTTCTGCAAATAATTCATCCATTCGATCTAAAGAAAACATATCCCTTGCAAACTTTGCCTGCTTTCTAGCTTGTGGGATATATGATTTATAATTCTTATAAACTTCCTTTAAAACTTTTTGTGCATAATGATAGTCAACAGTAAACCAACCCGCATCAGCTAAAATAAATTGATTAGCTGCAGATCTATGTACTTTAGTTAGCTTACCAGCTAATAGTATTGAGTTTTTTAAGAAGTCTATATGACCTGACCAATTAGAAGCTATTACCGGTTTGGCACTAATACTTGCTTCTAATAATGGACGTCCATACCCTTCACCCTTTGTAAAGCTAATGTGTGCTTTAACTTTGGGATGATTATAAAGACCGTTCATTTCTTGTTGGGTTAGGTCTCCATGTAATAGATATATATTTAAATTATCATTTCCGCTAGTTTTTTTAATTGAGTCGATTTTCTTTAAAATCTTTTCTCTATCTGATATACTAAAAGTTGCTTCACTAGTTTTTAATATTAAAGCAGGCTTATTGCTTTTTGTATTTTTAAAAGTTTCCAAAAACGTTTTTATTAATCCCCCAACATCTTTTCTATCTTGTCCAAAATCCCCTTGCAACCAATGACCCACAAAAAGAAAGCAAAAGTTTTCAGGTATCTTAGATAATTCATTATGTAGTGTTTTCGGTATAATATCAGTCTTTTTAAAAACTTCCAAATCTACTCCTTCGAAAAGAACTTCTATTGGTTTTGTTATTTTCAAAGCACCAACCTTCTTACCAGTATCTTTATCCATTTTTTCATATACAGTGTTTAAGAAAACTGATTTTGCATGCTCAGATGGTACTAAATTTAAATCCATAATATTCATACCTTCTATGAATTCTTTAGAAGCGTGTGTAGTTTCTATGCCTGCAGTTATACCAATGTTATATCTACCGACGGCTTGAAACTCATTAGGTACCGTTACCTGAATCCAGATGTCCGGTTGTTTTGGAAGTTGATTTCCGAAGTGCAATCTAGAAATTATATCATGATCATCACCTTCTGTTAATGCGTTCATGGGACAATTACCCCATTTTTGGCTCAATATTTTTATATCAAACCTATCCATTTTTATTAATGACCTAACAAGATCTCTCGAGTGATCTCCATAGCCTGAACGAGTAGCTATTGGTGCACTCATTATTAATAGTGGTTTATTCATCATATACTTTCATCTTAATTAAAAATTATACCATCGGGATATTCAATTTTAGGTTTATTTGTGTTTATCAAAGTAAATCTTTTTATCGGTTTCCATTTTGCAAAAAGATTCTCAATAGAATCATACATAGCTTTACACATAGCAGTAGCACTCATTCCAGAATCCTCTATTAAAAACTTCCTACCTAGTTTACCCCTTCGTACTCTTTCTTCGGGACCAAGATCATAAACTTCTTTCATTTTTTCAACTACGTCTCTAATATCACACCTACTATCATAGATATATGGGGTTGGTATAGCTCCCTGTAGATTAATCTGTGGCCATACTACAAAAGCCCATTCCCCATGATCTTTATATTTTCCAATACTGTTACTTGGAAAATCTCTTGTATAATCATCTTTAGTTAGATATTCACCTTTTTCATTTTTTAGTCCGACTTGATCTTGTAAACCACCAACACAATTAACTATTACAGGATTACCAGCCATTATTGATTCTGCGCAACTAAGACCAAATCCTTCAGCAGAACTTATATTAACTCCAACATCAGCTATGTTGTATAATACATTTAACTCTTGAGGTTCTATTTTCTTCTCGGAGAATTTAACATCATAATTTGGACATAATGATTTAGTGACTGCCGTTAAATCCGTACCATTTTCATCTATTGCTTCAGTGTGCATAAATAATAAACACTTATCCGATTCTTCTTTAGGTAATTTATCACAAAACAATCTATATGCTAATATTAAATCGCTCGTCATTTTTCTTCTGATATTCCGACTATTATACATTAAAATGAATTTATAATCTTTACCGGCAAATATATTACGTTTTACTTCTTTTAATTTTTCATCATTTACATCTATTGGGAAATATTTTTTCTCATCTATCCCATGGGGAACATATGTCAAATCCCAATCTTTTCTAGGTTTCCTTTGACAAACCTGATTGTTTATATTATATGTTTGTCTGGATATAGCCATTAATAAATCACAAGATTCATATGCATTTTCATTCCAATGGGGATATGGCAAATCATCCCAAATATTATAATACATAATTGGGATTTTTTGTCTTATTTCATTACCCATATCATATAGCCATTCCCAAAATCTAGGATCCGTAAAATGTAATATAGCATCTGGTTTTTCTATATCCATAACCTGTCTTAGTATCTCAGGATTCCCATAACCATTACTCGGATATATTTTAATACTAGCATTATCTATACCCAAGTTTTTATTTGTTTCTTGGGAAAGATCAAAAACCTTTCCAGCATCTGGGTGATTGATTGCTCCGCCTATCTGCACCCAATCATACTTATCCGCAGTTCCCAATACCAACTCTCTTGACATTGTACCTATACCCGAATTAAGTCTTAGATCATCAGAAAGAAATAATATCTTTTTCTTCTTTATAATATCTAAACCTATTTTTTTTAATTTTGGCAAACTAATTCCCATATATAATTCCTAAATATTTTTACCTAAATTGTTAGTTTCTAAAATTCTCTTTCTAAAATCCTCATCTTTTTTATATAAATATATAGTCCTATTTATAAGTTTTTGAAGAGTCATGTCATCTTGGATAGAAAGAATCTTAAATTGTTTTCTTAAGTCAGAATCTATTTTAACTGACGTCAAATGTAACTTCATATTATAACCTCCGTATATGCATATATAAATATAATACCCAAAATAAACTATTCAATAATAACAATCTTTTTGCCCATTTTTTTAGCGCATTTAATTATATTTATGGTCCCCCTGGCCTCTTTGTTTTTAGGTATGAATGCCATTATACAATCTGAATATCGGATCATGATATTATTCCTTACAAAAAAATTTTTTGCACTATAAGGCTTTCCAAAAAAAGCTTCTGGTAACACAGAATATAGATTTTTTGTTGTATGTGAAACATTAAACTCCTTATACTTGCAATCCATCTCCAATGCATATTTTCTAACTAATGGATCTGCGCCGTAGCTATTACCGCCGGAAATTATAGTAAGATCCTCTATAAATCTTTTTTTTAAAGCTAGGATAGTATCTTTTATTTTTGTCCGATCACTCCAATGCCTAGATCCTATCATACAAACTTTCATGCTTTACTGTTTTAATCTATTTTCTTTTGGACAAAGATCATAGCGATTTTTAAATTCACAGTACTTACAATTTTTATTTTTGTCTCCAGAAATAGCAGGGTATTCACCTTCTTTATTATATTCACCATCTTCAGTAAAACAATTTTTAACGAAACTTTCCAAAATACTATTGGTTTTATTCATTGATGGTTTTCCTGAAGGTGGTTCATAAACCTGAATTCTACGCTGCGGGAAATCCAAATTTTCATATAATTTTCTTTTTACAATAAAATACTCTAGCTTTATCTTGTTGATATCATAGCCATATTGTTTTGAAAAATATTCCTTATAAATCCTAAGTTGATCCCCGTTTTCAGCCTTCTGACCTTTTCTCCAACCCATGGTACTAGTCTTTATATCTATAACACGGATTTCATCACCATCTTGTATAATCAGATCTATAAAACCAATCATAACTACTTTATCGTTAAATGGGGTTTCATGTGATATTGGTATTTCAATTCCCAATAGTTTACAATTTTTTTTGCTAAAATAAATATTTCTTTTTTTACGCAAATAATCCAATATTTCTAAACCATCATTGTAAAATTCACCTAATTGAGCTGGTGTAGAATAATGCTTCCCATCGTTATCTTCTACACTTTCTTTATATAACTTTTGTAGCTTAGTCTTTAGGAGGCTAGAAAAATCCATCTTGTCTGCTTCTAAAGCAGTTTGTTCATAAACAATAGATAGATATTCTTGTATAACTTCATGTATAGCGGTACCAAAAATTAAATATATAGAAGGTTCGAATATTTTATTCTTATCTATATAACACAGTTTCCACCTTTTAGGACAGGATTTATATATGTTATATTGGCTATATGAAATGGATTTTTTGCCAGATTTCCTAATTTGCACAGATAGCTCTAGGGATTTATTCATAGTCTTTATTGTTTATATATTCTTTAGTAATATAAGAAATATTTTCGAGATAAAAAAATTTTATTGAGGGTTTATTCCATTACAGGTTCGGAAATTTTTGGTATCAACTCTTCATTAACAAAGCCACATGCACTACATTCAAATACGGGCATTGGTATGAAACTTTTCTTTCCGTTTGGAGATAACGTAGCAGGCAATCTTTTTAATAATACAACATTAACAAAAGTTGGGTTACTACATTTTTCACACGAAACATCTTCTAATTCGGAAACATTTACGTTTAAATTTAATCCATTTTCTTTTTCCATTTTATTCCTTTACATCATTGGAAGAGGTTTATTGTCTTCTCTTTTATTAGGGTCGAATGCAATTACACATTCTGTTGTGAGCATAGTTCCAGCTACTGAAGCAGCCTTATCCAAAGCAGTTTTAGTTACTTTTGCAGGATCAATAATACCAGCTTTTAACATATCAACATATTTTTCATTTCTAGCATCAAACCCATAATTTTTATTTTTATTTTCTAAAATTTTATGCTTTACAATATCTGCATTTAATCCAGCATTTTCTAATATAGATCTAAACGGTGCCTCGCAAGCAGATAAAGCCAATTTGACACCTTCTAGTTGATCGGGATTTGGATATTCAGCACTTAACAAATCCTCTTTGCAATCTTTTACTGCGAGCAATAAAGCTAAACCACCACCTGGTACAACACCTTGATCTATTGCTGCTCTAGTTGCATGGAGTGCATCTTCAGCTCTATATTTTCTTTCTTTCATTTCCAATTCACTTTCGGCACCCATCTCTACAACTGCCACTCCACCGGTTAACTTACCAAGTCTTTCCTGTAATTTTTCTACATCATAATCGGACTCCGTAGATTCAATCTCGCCCTTTATCTCTTTTAATCTTTCACCAATTCTAGCTTCATCACCACCACCATCAACAATAACTGTGTTTTTATTTGTTATGGTTATTGATTTAGCAGAACCAAAAACTTCGCTGGTTACTTTATCCAACTTGATTCCTTTTTTTTCAGATACAACAGTACCTCCCGTTATAGCTGCAATGTCTTCTAATATTGCTTCCCGTCTCTTTCCAAAATCTGGAGCTTTTATAGCAGCAACCCTACAAGTTCCTCTAGCTTTATTAACTATTAAACCAGCAAGGGCTTCACCTTCAACATCTTCTGCAATAATTAATAATGGTTTGTTTTTTGTAATTATAAATTCTAATACTTTAACCATAGGCTTCAATGAGTTTAAACGTGAATCGCATAATAAGATATATGGATTTTCAAACTGTACTTGCATCTTTTCATTATTGTTTACAAAGTACGGGGATAAATATCCAGTGTCTAATTGAATACCTTCTACAATTTCTAAAACGGTCTCAGAAGTTTTACCGTCTTCAATAGAAATAACACCTTCTATTCCAACCTTATCCATTGCTTCTGCAATTAAATTACCAATTTCCTCATCGTTATTAGCAGATATCCTTGCAACTTGTGCAATTTCTTTTGAGCTTTTAATATCCTTACTAATCTTATTTATTGACTTCTTAATAAGCTTAACAGATTTATCAATACCTCTTTTTAATTCTATAGGATTAGAGCCGGCTAGAATTAACTTGTGACCATGCTCTATAATTGAATGAGCAAGAACTGTTGCAGTAGTAGTACCATCTCCAGCTTCATCATTGGTCTGATCTGCTACTTCTCGAACCATTTGTGCTCCTAGATTCTCAAAAGGGTCTGATAGTGTTACCTCATTTGCAACTGTTACACCATCTTTTGTTGAGATTGGATTAGCGTTTTCTTTTTCAATAACAACGTTTCTGCCTCTAGGACCTAAAGTTGCTCTAACTGCATTTGATAGGATATCAACACCCCTTTTTAAAGATTCCCTAGCTTCCGAATGGAAACTTAATTTCTTAATCATTTTTATTCTCCCATATTGTTAACAATTCTATTTCCCTCATTATATAAAACTCCTCTTCTTCTATTTCAATTTTTTTAGCGGCAAATTTTGGATAATAAACCTTATCACCTATTTTACATTGCATAGGAATAAGACCTCCAGAATCTGAATATCTACCAGGACCCACAGCTAATACTTCGCCAAGGTTGCTTTCCTCCTGACCTATATCGGGAATTATTACACCCCCTTTAGTTTTCTCATCTGGGTCTAATTTTTTTACTGCTATTTTATCGCCGATTGGCTGTAGTTCTAACATAACCTTCTCCTTTTTTATTCATTATAACTTTAATATAAATATTATTCTAATCAAATAATATCAATTGTTTTTCAACTTTTTTTTTATTTTTTGGTTCTGGCTTAAGCTTTTCAAGTATTTCACTAACACCATCTATTAATTTTAATTCTTCAAATTGTTCTAAAACCTGCTTTCTAAAATAGACACCATAATCGATTTCGAAAATATCAGGTCTTTTATCTATTAATGGCAAATCTTCTTCATTTAAACAAACCGCTACTGCACGATCTTTGGGCTTAAGATCATCTTCACAATTGCTTTTTATATAAAACAAATATGGATTGTCTGTGTGCGTTATATTGGTACCTAGCTTATCATTTGCCCATACAGATGCTTTAACGTGTTGTGGCATGGTTTTAATATATTCCCTAAACTGTTTACCAAAAGCTTTAGCTATTCCCAATTGCTTATAATCTTTTATTTCTGAGATTTTATCCTTTAATACTTTAAAGTGATCATATCGGATTTTTCCGGTTACGGCCAATTCAGTCATCTTATTTAAAGCCGACTTTAGAAACTCAGGAGTATCTTTTCTAATAATATTCAAACCCCGAATATATTTTACACCGGTATTTCTAATTATGCCATAATATCTCTTTTTTGATTCTCCAAAATAAATATTTTCGAAGTCATATTCAAATTTTAAATCCATGTGTTGATATTCATCGGAAAGACCGTTATTGTACTTCTTAACAAAATCATTTTCTAATCTATTATTAAATTCATCTAATAATCCTTGCATTTGATTTGAATCTTTTCCTTGAGATTTAACAAATATTGAGTCTGTATCACCATATAAGACTTTATTACCGATGTTATTAAAATGGTCCATGGAAAACTTTAGGGCTTCTCTAGCAAAATAAGTTATAGCATCAGCACATTCATAATTACACAATCTAAAAAAGTTAAAGCCCATAGCTCCATAAGCAGAATTTAAAACTAGCTTATAAGCTTGCTGTCTTTTGTTCATTGCTATTGCTAAATCTCCTTTATACTTCCCTACTTTAAGATTTTCATTTATTTTAACTCTTTCTAAAAATAGTTTTTTTAGAACATAAGGTAATAATCCAATTTTTTCTTCGTGAGCATAAAACAAATATCTTCCACCAAATAAGGTATCACTTTCTCCAGTGTCAACATACTTAATATTATTCTTTTTCAATTCTATTACTACCTCGTCCAAATTTAAACCAGAAGCTTCGCAATCCATATCTGAAGCTATGTATGTTTCCGGACTTATATTGAAGGCCATAATACTAGTTGGATATAGTGAAGTATAATCAGCTAGAGTAACATTTTTGTGATTACCAGGTTCAGTTGGATCTATAACAATTGCTCCTGCATATCCTCTTCTAGCTTGGGTTCTGCGAGTTGGAAATATTAATTTATTATGAAATTCTTTTATAATATAATTGTCAACTATCATCGATTTAAATAGGGCCAATGACATTGTTTCAAGATTAGCAATTTGCTGAAGAGTTATATATAAATCGAACATCTGAATCTTCTCATCTATTTCCTTCAGGATCTCGACGTCACGCATACCATACTCTAAGAAACCCTTAAAGTTATCCATCCAATCTTTCCAGGTTACTTCTGTTATTTTTTCCAAAGAAGCATCTCCAAGTATTTCTTTAGATGCTGTGGCCAATTTCCAATTCGGAAGGTTGTATCCCATATCCTTTAATACGTCCATCATATCCAAATGATCTAAACCTCTAATATATATTTTCCAATATTCACCTTTTTTCTTTATGTAGACATCATCTATTGGTGAAAGCATTTGATATGGCAAACCAAGTCTTTTACAGCGATTAATTATATAGGGAACGTCAAAACCTGATGAATACCACCCTGTAATTATATCGCACTTTAATTCCCTAACTAAATTTAAAAAGCCTAGAATCATTTCTTCTTCTGTTTGACTAAGAAAATATACAACATTATCTTTTTCTATTGTCTTTGTTTGTTCAAAATTTTTGGTGTGTTCCGGGTGCCATGCAAATATAAAATATTTTTTCTTAATACTGGAGTAACACTGAAATGAAGTTATTGGCATTAAAGCGTTTTCTGGCTTATTGGAAGACTTGTTGTTTAAATCTACGTCAGTCTCAATATCAAAATATAGTATGTGTCGTTTGTTTGACCAAGACAATCCATTATCCAAAATGAATTTGAATTCTGGCTTCACGTCAGATTGGTAAGTTTTATTTGGATACATCTTATCTACTTTCATTTTAGATTTTATTGATGTATAGTTTATTTTAGTTGTATATTCACCAAAAAGACTCTTTTGAGTTTCTGTAGTTTCTTCCAAACTTCTTTCATCATCTAGATCATTAACATTTTCGGATGAGTAATAAAAGTAATCCTTGAACTTGTCGACTTTGGTAACAAAATCTCCATTGTCATTATAACCATATTGAAACATCTGCCAATATCCCCTATCGAATTTAGAAGCTATTCTTGAGAGTTTAAAATTATCCATTATATTGTAAATTGTTGTATCTTTATTTTGGACTGATCGAGAAATTGTATCCCGTCTATATCCCTATATTCATCTAAGTAAACGACTCTTTTTATTCCAGATTGAAGTATTAATTTGCTACATTCTCTACAAGGAGACATTGTTAAATATAAAGTTGACCCATTACAAGATTGACCATGCTTTGCACATTTTAATATAGCATTTGCTTCTGCATGTAATACATACCATTTTGTTTTCAAAACTGTACTCCAACCAGTAGCTGCATCATGAAATTCTTCACATTCATTTTCAAAACCAGATGGTGTACCATTGTATCCATCGGAAATAATCATTCCATCTTTTACAATTAAAGCTCCAACTTGCTTTCTTTTTGAATGTGATAGTTTGGACCACTCAATAGCCATTCTCAAATAAGCTAAATCAAACTTATTTGGTTCCGGTTGAGCCAAATCCACCTTCTCCTCTATTAGATTCTTCTTCATATAATTCAGATTCGTTTACTAATTCTACTTTTGAGTCTCCAAGTTGCAGCAATAAAAATTGAACTATTTTATCACCTGGGTGTATCATTTGGTGGTAATCACCAACGTTAGTTAAATTTATATGTACTTCTCCTTGATAACCACAATCTATAACACATGCACCAACATGTAATGATTTTTCTACAGCAACTCCAGATTTATTAAAAGCTACTAATGCAAATCCTTCTGGAACATTACATTTAATTCCCGAAGGTATTAAACAAGATGCTCCTGGTTCTAAACGAACTATTCTTTGATCCTCGGGTACAAAAAAATCTATTCCAGCATCTTCAGAATTTGCTCTTGTTGGTGCTTTTACTTTTCTTACTTTACAAAACTTCATGCGTTTCCTTTATTTTTAATAAATTAGATACTAAGTCTATTAATTTATATGGATCAGCATTTGCTGCTGGTCTTCTATCTTCAAGATATCCTCTAAAACTATCATTAGCAACTCCCAAAGGTATTCTAATAGATGCACCGCGGTCGCTTACGCCATAACTAAATTTATTTATGTGTTGGGTTTCATATTCACCAGTTAACCTCAATTTATTATCTTCGCCATAATACTTTATAAATTCTTTATGGGAGTCTTCTAATTTTAAACATATATTTTTCATCATATCTAGACCACCAACATTTCTCATATCCCAATTTGAAAAGTTAATATGCATTCCACTGCCATTCCAATCTCCATCCATAGGCTTAGGTCTAAGATCAACGCCCACTCCATATTTTTCTGCTATTCTATGTAACAAATATCTACTTAACCACAAATCATCTGCTGCATCGGTACCTTTCCCAAATAATTGATATTCCCATTGTCCTAGCATAACTTCTGCATTTACTCCACTTATTGATAATCCAGCTTTTAAACAGGCATCTAAATGGGCTTCTACTATTTCTCTTCCTGCAACATTACTTACTCCTACTCCGCAATAATATTCACCTTGGGGTGCAGGAGTAGTGCTTTTATCATCGGGCCAACCTAAAATATTTTTCTTTTTAAGATCATAAAATACATATTCTTGTTCAAACCCAAACCACCAATCTTGATCTACAGATACTCGGCTATTTGAAGAATGTTTTGAATTGTCCGAATTACATACTTCACATAATACAAGATATGCATTTTTTCTTTCAGGATCTTTTATCATTCTAACCGGTACCAATATACAATCTGAAGTCTTTCCTTTTGCTTGTCTAGTAGAGCTACCATCAAAAGTCCATTTAGGCAAATGATGCAAATCTATCTGGTCTCCTATGAATTCCCTATCCTGAAGTATTTTAGTCTTACTTCTTAAATTCTTAGTGACATATCCATCTAGCCAAATATATTCCAATTTAATTATATTCATTAATTTATCCCTATAAGTTTGATTGCTTTAAAATTTCTTTTTCATTTTTAAAAACATGTAAGGAAGTTATAAACATATTATATGTTCCAGGAAGTACTTTATTCCAATCTTCATGATCTTTTAATTGTTCTAAAATCCAATACAATTTTTTAATACAAAGATAAATATCATCTCGAAAATGTCTTATGTAATCACAAGATCGAATATAATAAAAAACATGAAAATAGTTTTCTCTTCTAATAAAATGATAACCAAGTGTGCATGGAACTCTTTCCCCATGAACCACTCCAGTATCTTCCGGATGCCAAATTGGCAAAAATGCTTGCCTTGTATAAGGTTCTCTTTTTAGTAAGTTAACAACGTCTGTTAAATTACCATACTTATATCGAATACCATCCAATTTATCTGGCCAAATTCTTTCCATATAAGTGTGAGAAAATTTTTCATCTACTGTACGGAATTTATCATTTTCTTTCTTATAAACATAATATGGCCAATTTTTATATTGTTCCCCCGGATTTAAACCGACGCCACCTACCCTTTCTTGGAAATGGTCATCTGCCCAGGGTAAATTGGGTTTTACTTCTTTTCTTAAAGTTTCAACACTATTTGGAATCTTAAATGATAATCCATGATTAAACAATTCCCACATTGGATGTTCTACCTCAATAGATTGCCACTTACCCGAAAAAACTTCCCAACCTCTATTGTAAAGCTTATTCTTTGTGTGTTTAATAGCGTGACTTGGTTTTTCAAATAATATCATAAGTTTTATATTGCTCTGTTAATATAAGAAATTTTCTACACTTTTCTGGTATAAATCCAGAACTTTTTTTCGATATTTTAATGGATCTTTTTTTATCTTATCGTTTTTTAATGCTTCTTTTTTTCTGTCTATAATCTCATCGGGTATGTCACCACGATAAGCCCTTTTTAATATCTCTTTATTTTTTCTTAATTCAAATGGTAATCCCAAAGCAAAACGAACAACCTCATGTCCCAAAAATGGACTCCTCAATTCTAATGTATGAGCCATTGACATTCTATCCAATCTCGGTAAATGATAATATGTTAGTTCGTGAAAAACATCTGATCCCTGTGAATCAAACTCATTTATTCTTTTATATCCGCCAAACAATTCATCAGCTCCGTCTCCCGATAATACTACCCTATGTCCTGTTTCAGCTATTGCCTTAAATAGGTAGTATTGTGGTACCACCGATCCAAGATCTACCGGGGTTTCATTCCATTTACAATAAATCTCAGGTAAATCATCGTTTCCATCTATCGAATATTTTAATCTATTGACTTTTATTCCCCAACGATCTTCACACATTTTGACATATTCATCTTCACCATTTTCTATTGTATACCACGTTACATCAGCTTTTAACTCTATTAAAATTGATGCCAATATTGTAGAATCTAAACCACCAGACAATAAAAACGAAATTGGGTAATTAGATATTAATCTTCTTTCAACCGATTCCCTTAATAATCTACGTATAGTTTTAATCGAATCTCTTTTTGTTTCAATAGGTGAAATATCATAATATCCTTTGAAAGTTGTTACTATTTTGGGATTTAAAGTGTTCCAGGAATATATATTGTTTGGTAGCAATCTTTTTACTTCTGGAAATGGAGTTTTATCATCATGATTATATCCCCACTTATGGATAGATGCTATATAAGAACTATCTAATGATGGACCAATAGTCAATGGAGCAATTTCAGAACAAACTTCTCCTAGAAAATTAGTGTATAGCTGTTTTTTACCAAGAGGGTCTGTTAAAGCTATAATATCTCCAGTATTATCATCATAATGAACTATGGACCAAAACCCATCCCAAGAAGACATTTCTTTCTTAACCCAATTTTGACTTAAAGTTTCTAAATTAACGGTTTTAAGCCTTCCAAAAAAATCTCTAAGATACTCTGTATCAGATTCAAACTTCAAAAGATCGTAGTTGAATATTTCTCCATTAAATAAAAAATATCGTCCTGGCATATATCTAAATGGTTGTGACCATCTATCACCATCTTTAGTTTGAATAGGTAATCTATGGTGGGCAATATTTAATTTCCTAGGATCAAATCTACTAAAATCCCCATTTCCTTGGAAACATTCAAACTCTAAACCTCTATGAGATATAGAATTTATTCTACTTCTATCGTATGTTAAAATTATTCCGCACATTTGTTGTAATATGTTTGTTTAAACCGTTCTATAGATTCTGGATTAAAATTATTATGGACGCGATAAACCTTTAGGTCTTTACCTATTGTATCCTGTAATAAAGCTGTAAAGAAAAGCTCATAAAGTCTAGCTTCTTCAGCAGAATTATCATCATTCCAAAAATCCTTCATATTTCTTTTATTTGGGTTTGTACCTGTAACATACATAACTTTTACATTTCTAAACAAACCTTCTTCAATAAAATATCTTAATTGCTTTAAGGCTTCTTCTAAACTTATACGTTTTTCCATCACTCCCCACACTAAAACAGTAAATATACCCCGGTCTAATAGAACGTGATTTAGATGGCCATCCCTATTTAATTCGTGGAAGATTATTTCCTTTGATAAACCAAAATTATGACACTCTTTACTATTGTTTTTTAAATTCAACTTGTTAAACCAATATGGGAATGGAAACTTATACCTCGAAGCACTTTCTAGCTTATCAACTAAAAATGTTTTACCTGTGTTTCTTGCACCTTCAATTAGTGTAATCATATCTACTAATATAAGAAAAATTTTTAACTATCCAATGATAAATTCTTAATTTTTTTATCATTATAATACTTTTCATTTAATTTACCACATCGCAAAATAACGTCTTTGATAGTTAGGGATTCATAACATTGAGCAAGTCTTCCAACGAGATCTATTCCGCAAATTTTATTTAAATCTAAATTGTCTTTTACTATTTTTGTTTCATAATCATATAATATTGGATTACCATCTATTTCTTTTTTAAAAATCTTTTTAGTTGCTTCATAAATAATTCGATCTCCATAGTAAGTTTTCTTAAAATATGGTTTTCCAGTATATAGTATTTGGTGTGTTATATGAGCCATATCTAGATCAACTTCGGATTTATTTTCACAAACATAAACATTCTTATTATGTAATGGTAGGTTTAATTTTAATACATCTTCGGGATAATAGTGCTTAAATATAAAATCTTTTATAGAAACGCCCTTTAATATTTGATCTAAAGATTCAATATCTTCAGTATAAATTAATCTATCATAATTTAAAGAATCACCATCATTTAAAACGACTACTCCAGGTTCTATAGACAACAAGGATCCTTCAATAAACAAATTATTTTCTAATACATATTTTTCAAGTTGTTTTATTAGATATACATAACTTTCATATGGCCCCTTATTATTTATAGATACATATGCAATGTATTGATTTATCTGATCTTGATATTCATCTTCTACAAAACTCTTACCCCTTGTATATAAATTGTATATTTCAACAAAATTTTCTGGTAGTTCTGGACCTATCCTATTTACAAAACCAAAATAAGCCATATATGATTCTTCTGTATATCTAATCTCTAATTTAGATAAAAAACTAAAAAGATCTGCTGATGGTTTGAGATATAAATCAGATAAGTGATAATCATAAATGTTATATTTTGGAGTAACATCTATTATTTTCACGTTATCTAATAAAAAACACAATATAAAAGATACTGGATTATAACCTACAATATAATTGTTCATAAAATTTATTTAATTTCGCAAGATCCTCCTGCACAAGCTAATTCTCCACTCAAATTAGTATTGTCTTCAGTTTCCGAAACATTACTAAGATCTACATCATTTAATATCTTTAAAAGCTGATGGTATCTTTCTTTTGTAATATCCTCGAATGGTGCTTGTTTATAAGATCCGCCATCATAAGGTAAAACAGAAAGCCCATTATAATATTCCCGATTTTCCCACATCCACTCTCCAGCCAATTCCCAATCTTCAGGTTTAAGTGAAATAGTTGCTGAAACATTATGAGTGTTGGTTCCATTCCTATGACCAGAATGTACCCATTCCATACTTATCTTTTTAACTCTTTCTAATAGTTGAAATGCAGATTCCGTTCTTAATATAGAACCTTCAGGTGCTTTTTGAGGCACCGAGATTACTGCAGTGTCATGAGGTCTAAAGTATTCATCTTCTACGAGATCTGGATGTTTGGTTGCCAAATAGGTATATATAGCTTCATTCTTTCCAACTCTAACTCTTCTAATATAATAAGTATTATGCCAAGCATGTATACCGGAACTGGTACCTAATGTTAAAGATGTTGTACCAGCAGGTTTCACAGTCGTACATCTAGCAGCCTTATTTATCCCAATAATTTTTGCAACTCTAGAATTTTCACGCTTAACAATATCTGCTGCTTTTATCATATCATATCCTAGAACTACACCAGATGCTATGCCAGTCATACTAACACCAATTAAAGCATCTTTTTCTGTTGTACTTTGCCATACTTCTCTTAAATAGTGAAAATCTGTATAGCCAGCTTGCATGGTTCCAATTAGTGCTGCTGCCTTTACTCTAGAATTAAAATCTTCCTGAGACTCTACATTTGAAACATTTACTTCCGTTAAATTACAGAATTGATATGGTCTTAATGCTATTTCGCAACATGGATTAGTTCCCCAATCTTTATCATTTGAAAAATATATACCAGGTTCTCCGGCTCCGCTTAATTCTACTCTTTGCCACAAATCTAAAAAGAAATCCTTTGTTACCTTATGTCTCATTAAACAAGCAGAGTTATTTGCTCTACCCCTTTGCGGGTTTTTTTCCCACCAAGACCCAGCTTTACAAGAAATCATTTCCATATCGTAGGCAGAAAAAAGAGATATAAGAGCTGCACGTCTAATACCACCAGCAAGTACAGCGTCAGCAATATGACAAACAACATCGTGAACTTGCAATGACGTGAGTTTTTCTCCATTTTCTTTTTCATCTAAAAGCCCTTTGATTTTAACTAAACATTCTTTTAAAGGTTGAGGTCCTGGTGCTTTGCCACCGGAGGTTACTAATTGGGAGCCTTTTGATCTTATATCACTAAAATCAAAATTTATTTTAGATCCTCCACTAAAATATGATTTCATAAGTACCTTAATAGCATCTGCCCAACCTTCTATACTATCACCAATTAAAAACCTACGTTTTCTTTTTGCATATGGTTTTCTAATCTCTGGTAATTTTTCTACATGATGGTTCTGCACTGAATAACCAACACCTGTTCCTCCCAATAATAGAAACATAACCTCACTAAAAGAATCCGGATGATCTATAGGAAGATATGCACAATTATAAACTCTATTTGGAGAAATCTCAATAGATTTACCTCCAAATTGTAAACTTCTCATAGAAGGTAGTATTTTCTTATTATAAACCAATTTATATGCATCTTCAATATCGTCCTTCAATTCAGGATACCGCTTATTATGCATTTCCTTATTTCTCGTAACCAATTCATCCCAAGTTTCACGCCTGTTCTTTTCGTTTAAAAATTTTGCATACTTCATATGGACTGTTATATCCGATAGTATTCTGTTTGAAATTTCCATTAAAGATTCTCCATATTCTTAATTTTATTAGATAAAAAAACCGGAAAAAAATTCCGGGTCGTATATAAATATTATCATATACATATATCACTTCATATCATTGTATTTATTTTGCATCATTTTTCTTAGAAATTCACTATGATTATTCATATCAGTTCTAGTTTCTTTTCCCTGTAAAGAATCTTCTTGGTATATTTCTATATTACCATTTGATGCATTCATTTTACTAGGAAAAGTAATACCATCCGGTCCAAACCTATTTTTAATTACGTGCCACCTACCGGTTCCAGCCAACTTATCTTCTATTTTTCTACTTAAAGAAATTACCAAATCTGCAGTCATTATCTTTGAGTAATCTTCAGCAATTTTTTCTGCACCTATTATGTCATCACTAAGAGAAGATCTATTTGCTTGGGAAGCTGTCCAAATTGGTATTCCCTGTTCACCAGCTAATCCTCTAAGATCTTCATAAATATTTCCAAGTTCGATTCTTCGTTCTTTACCTTTTCCACTCAATAGATCAGCATAATCAACTATAACTAAATCTGGTACTATTCCTTGCATTCTGCATTTCTCAATATGTCCTGATAATGTTGGAACCCCCGCGGTTTTAGTTGAATATTGTTTTATAATTAGATCACCCTTTAATTTCGAAACCACTTTTTTAACATCTTCCAAATGGTATTTTAGGTCTTGTGCAGGAATGCCACTAAAAACACTATCATATCTTAATCCAACATAAGCTTCATTAAGTTCCAAAGTATAATGAATAACATTTAATCCATTACGAATGGCTTCTGCTCCAACATTAATCAAGGCCCAAGACTTACCAATACCAGCAGGAGCAACAAATACTCCCAATTCACCTTTGCCCAAACCACCATCTGCTAAATCATTAATAACTTCCCAGTGGGTTTTTACAACATCCCTAACTGACTTTTCATATCTTGCATCGATAGAATCATTATATTCGTGACCAATACTTCTTTCAGACCCAGCTTTCATCGCTTCATCAATCTTAGATTTTATAGAGTCAAACTCACCCGCCTTTAACATATCTACAGATTCCAAGATTGCCCTTTTTAATTTTTGGTTTTTACAAAATTTAAGACTTTCTTCTTTTACGAAATCTAGATCTGTCGCTTCTAAAAATTTAAACGAATCTTTTAAATTTTCAACTACTGTTTTTCCTAAGACCTCATTCTCAATAGATTGGATCTTAACCTTCATAACCTCTGTTGTGGGGGCTTGTTTATACTTTAAGAAATACTCTTTTATAGTCTCAACAATAAATTTATTTGCTTCAGCTTCAAAATAAGAAGGATCTAATATATCTATAATCTGCTGTAAAAATGCACGATCTGAAAATAAAGAGGCTATGAACTTAATTTGAAAATTATAACCAAAATCACTTAATCTATCCGACATTATTCTCCTCGTTTAATATAGAAATATAAGTATCTAAAAATATAAATGTATTCTTGATCCATAATTCTGGATTTTTTATACCATTATTTAAAGTATCTTCTAACATTAATTTTTGAAATTTATATTTTACCAATCTATTTACTTTTGAATTAATTTGATTGGTTATGGATTCCTTAGATTTTCCCGAAATGTCTACATCGAATAGTTGTATTAATCTATTGTTCAATGTAAGCTGATTTCTGTTTTCATAGATATTTTGCAAAATTTTTGCAGAATCTCGATTCTTATCGGCATAATCAATTATCACATCAAGACTTACTATATCATCTTCAAAAAGTATTGGAAGGCTTTTCTTTAAAGTCTTGGGTCCTAAACCTCTAATTCCTGGAATATTGTCCGATGAATCCCCAATTAGTATCTTATAATAAAGATAATTTTCCGACCTTAAACCAAACTCTTCTTTTATAGTATCCTGGAAATAAAACTTCTTTTTAGTAGGACTCCAAACCTTTATTCTATTATCCACCAATTGAAGGAAATCACTATCGGTAGACATTATAAATATCTGACTTTTGGTTAATAACTGCTTTGTAATATATGCTATCGTATCATCAGCTTCTATATTGGGAATAGATAATACAGATAGTGGTAAGCATTCCAAATAATCCAATAAACGACTAAGTTGGTATTTCATAGCCATTTTTTCATCATCTACTGAATATAGGGTTTTTACCCTAGTCATTCTTCTATTTACTCTACGATTTGCTTTGTATTGTGGATAAAGTTTTCTTCTTCTTTGACTTCCGCCTTTGCCATCAAATATAACAATAACCCTTGTGGGTTTTATATTTCTTATTGCATACCCTATAGATTGTAAAAATCCGGAAATTCCACCTATATGAACACCATCGTCATTAACCGCAGGATTAACAACAAAAGATCTGATAAATGTGTTTAAACCATCTATTAATAAAACTCTGTCATTTGGGTGGCTTTCACTATTATTAGATTCTTTTAATGTTTCTAAAATTGAAAAATATTCTTTCTTCATTTATTTTAATATTAACCTTCAGGTATTGGTTCATCACTAAGTTCTATATCGTCAATTCCGATGCCTTTTGTTTTATACTTCATTATAACAGTTTCACATATTCTATTGTAAACTTCTGTTTTTAATTCTGGATTTTTGTTTAATAGTTCCTCAAAATCCTTAGACATAAATTTATGTTCTTCGCCTGTTTCTAAAGAAGTATATGTATACCAGCTACCGCCTTGTTTTACTAATTTATGATCTTTTAAAACTGTAAGCCAACTTCCAATATCATCTATTCCATTTTCAAAGTGTATATTAAACTCTGCTTTTCTCAATGGTGGCCCTACTCGATTTTTAACTACCTGAACTATAGTTTTTATACCTATTACTTTGTCTTGTGCAGTTGTTGCACCTTTTTCTTTTATTTGTCCTGCTGCTTTTAATCTTAACCTAACTGAAGAATGGAAAGCTACTGCTTTGCCGCCAGAAGTTGTCCATGGATCTCCAAACATAACGCCTAATTTTTGTCTAAGCTGATTTGTAAAGACTAAACATATTCTTTGTCTTCCAATCATCTGAGTTATTTTTCTCATTGCCTTTGACAATAATATAGCTTTACTAGTTGCCCAACCGTCCTTATCATAATCAGCTTCACTTTCAACTTTAGTGGTTGCAGCTGCTAAAGAATCGACAACAATAGTTACCAAGCGATCGTTATTTGATTCTCTTATTTTAGAAATAATATTTTCAATAGCTTCAAAAATATCTTCAATAGTTTCTAATTGAACATACAACATCTTGGAAACATCTATACCTATTGCCCTAGAAAATTCCTCATTCATTGCATTTTCCGTGTCAATAAAAACTGCCATACCATCTTTCTTTTGTGTGTTTGCAAGTAAATGTGCTCCTATTAAAGATTTGCCAGAAGCTTCTAGACCCGTTATTTCGACTATCCTTCCTACTGGAATTCCACCGTTGGGTCTATTAGCTATGGCAAGATCTAACATTGAAGAACCTGTAGATATAAACTCATCCAAATCAGTTGGAGTTTCTTCGCTACCGTCAAGAAAGTAAGCAACCTTCACATCTTTAAATTTATTATTTAAAGAATCGGCTAGAACACTAGCCAAATCATCTCTCATTCCTTTTTTTGACATATGGTCCCTTTTTTATTTTTCATTAAACAAATCATCAAATGCATCAGAGATGTCTTCAGTTTTTTTTACGTCAGCAGTTGCTGTTGAAGTATTAGTTGTAACCGGAGTTTGGTCTGCATGTACATCATCAGGATTTAACCAAGCTTCCAAAGCCCCCTTAAGTTGATCATAACTAACTTTTTTGAATATATCAAAAATATCTCTTTGGCCATCTAAAATAGAGGTCGCAATATTTTTATCTTCCGTTGCAGCAGTTTGATTTGGTTTCACTCGAATCGAAGTTTTTGGGAATCTTTCTGCACCCTCAGCTGGAATAAACTCTACGGTAATATCTCGTCCTGAGTTTAGATCAGTAATATCACCATAATCTGGATCTGCCATAAATCCTAGTAATTCAGTATAAACTTGTTTACCAAATCCCCAAAATTTTACACCTTCAGATTCTTTACCTCTTACTATAACAGGAACATATGTCCTCATTTTAGGTTCGAGTTTCTTAGATAACTTCCAATCGTCTGAATTTCCAGTAGATTTTAATTTTTCAGAAAACTCTACAACTGGATCGGTTTCCCCAAATGTAACCGGAGATAAATAAATCTTTTTACCCAGATCATAATGAAAAAACAATTCCATAAACGGGTTTTCCTTGTTATGTTGATAAGGTACGATTCTTACCTGTTGTTTTCCAGGCTCTGGTTTCCATAATGAGTCCTGTTTTTGTGTTTGGTTCTTTAAGCTATTTAGCTTCCTTTTTATTGCTTCTAAATCCATTTTATAATTCCTTTTATTTATTTGTTATTAATTAATTGTTGCTAATATACGAAAAATTTTCCAATTAAAAAAACTTTTCGATGCTTTTTTCTTTGGCTTTTGCTTCGACTACACAATCGAAATCTAAACCATAAGTTTCTGGTACTTTATTAATGTAATCTGAATGCGCCTGCTTCATGATAGATTCATCTAGCTTTTCTTCCCGCCTAGATTCCGAATAATGTGTACAGGGTTTAATTCCTTCTGGCCAAGTACTTAGAGCTAATTTAAGAGCACCTTCTTCTGTGAAACCTTCCGGATTGCAAAATTTATGGTGGTGAAAGTCGAATACAATAGGAACACCAATTACCTTGTGAACATTATTATATAGATCCTTTACACCGAACATGTTTCCCTTGTCGTCGTTTTCCACAGTAAGACGGGCTTGTGCTGAAAGTTGTAGACTTTTGAAATTTTTGCAAAACCTTTCCATTGCAGATAATTTATCACCATAAGCACCGCCAACATGTATATTGATTTTTGCAGCTGGAGATTTCGGTAATCCCATTAAATCCATTATCTGTGCGGCTTTATTTAATTCGTTGATAGCTGCTGCAACTACTTTTTCTTTTGGGGAAGCCAATACACAGAATTGCCCAGGATGGAAACTAAGACGTTGTCCATAATTTTTTGCCAAATTACCGACACCTCGTAAGAGTATGCATATTTTTCTATAATCTGGCAAATCAGTAAATTCATACTCCGACATCCAGGGAAATAGGCTTGAAGACATACGATAAACCTTGATTCCTTTGGAATAATTCCACTTTATAATTTCTATTAAATCCCGAACATTAGCTAATGCCAATTCCGAAACATATGGTAAACCTTTTGCATCGAAAGTACGACGTATCATAGTTCTACCAGTATATATATTTTTTTTACGTAGCTCCATATTAATGCACGCATAACCTAAATTTAATCCCATAACCTATTTCCAAAAAATTTGTATTAATAATATAACCATTGATAGTATTATCGAGATTATTGTTTTCGAGTTTAATCCCTCGCCAAAGAATATATAAGTACAAATACCCATTATGATAATTCCAGTACCAAACGCCACCAATCTACCAGGCCACAAAAGACCTTCGAAACCATTATAGGCATACTTTGTCGATACTATAAAAAGATATGAAATTGGAACTCCAAATAAAGATACTATAAATGGATGTTCTTTCATGAAGGACGATAAAAATTGTCCATTAACTTGAAACCATATTATTGTTTGAGTAAATGAAAACAGTAAAGTTGCCACTACTAAGTTATTATTCATTATTTTAATTATTATTTGTTAATTCTTAATTAGTATTGTATAGCTATAAATATACGAAAAATAATCGAAAAATAAAAATTTTATTGAGGTTATTTTTATAATTTTCCGAATGTACTATCCCAAGCATCATTACAGGAATGTACAAATGATTTACCATCTTTTTGTACGGCATT